>Ga0154907_129_pt1 | contig 9570 bp, 8 predicted proteins | sample RifCSPhighO2_01_FD_105876 | JGI IMG/M metagenome (GOLD analysis project Ga0154907, IMG submission 105876) | Candidatus Ryanbacteria bacterium RIFCSPHIGHO2_01_45_13 | reverse complement strand
ACACGAAGCGTGATTTTCGGTTTGATAAGCCCGTCCACGACTTCCAACGCAAGTTCGGTGTCGCTTCCGATATGTTCCTCGTCAATAATCACGATGATTTTGCGCCCCGCTTCGTGCGTTTCGTTGATGAAATTATCAAAGGTTAGTCCCTGCTCATTTTCACGGCGCAGTTTTCGGCTGTCTTTGCTTTTGCCTTTGATTTTCTGCCAGTTTATGAAAAAGACATCGTTTTGGTGGAGTTTTTCGCGCGATAGGTCATTGAGGTCAATCAAGTCCAGCTCGCTCGCTCCGCCGTAGTAGTCAAAAAGCTTTTTCTTGCTCTGCTCGTATGAGTCCTCGCTGAACGAAAACCACACAAACGCCACATCATTGCCCGCAAAACGCGGATCACTCACGATGTCGCGCAAAAATTGCGCCAACATTATCGTCTTGCCGCTTCCGGTTGGCGACTTGAGAACGAGCGGGATATTTTGATTAGGTAATTTCCACAAGCTCAAAAATTCGTCTTTGAGCTGTGATATTGCCGTTTCTTGGAATGGTTTTAGCGCAAACATAGTTATATCCGGTTTAGTTCTTTGTAAACTTCAATGATCGGCTCTGGAATATCCTCGACCATGATATTCGCACTAGAATACTCACCTTTGTATTCGTTCTTACCCCAACTGAAAATATACAAAGCCGTTGGTAGATTTTTCTTTTCCAGTTTTACAATCAGCTCTGCCAATTTTGCCTTATCTTCCTTGAAATAAATTGCCACGAGCTTGCCTTTTCCCTCAAAAATCTGCCACCAGTCATTTTTCTCAACTTCGTTGAGCGCGTCCTCTCGAACGGCGATCATTTCTCCCGCTTGGTAAGTAATGCGGATTTTCGCCTCGTCCGGCACTTTATGGATTTGCTCAATGTCCACAAGATCAGTTTGGTAGTAGAAAAGATTGCTTGGAATACCCGCAACATCGTCGTAACCTTTTATCGCTTTTTTGATACGCGGATAGCAAATATCAGTCGCAATCTTTTTTCCGCTTCCGTTGTTGTCTTCGTTGTTGGTGCAGATGATAAACTTGCGGCTTCCGCCGTCTTCAGCGTTGAGTTTAAGAACGGCGTGGCCTGTTGTTCCTGAACCGGCGAAAAAATCCAAAATTGTTATATGGTCTGATACAGAAGCCATTTCAACGATACGCATTATCATTTCAACAGATTTTGGATAAGCAAAGATTTTTTCGCCTAGCACTTCCTTTACTAGCAAAGTTCCTTTTTCTGTATTTACATCTTTGTCATCCCAAATCGAACGCGCCATTTTTTCTTTTTTTCGATATTTTTCAACGATTTGATAGCCGCCGTCTTTCATTCTCTTGGCGACTATTTCAGTGTTGAGATTTGCAAGCGATTTCGGCTTGCCCCATCTCCAGACTGTTTTTTCGCCTTGAGATTCTTTTGGAAACAACTCCACCCATCCTTTATGCTTTTCTAATGAAATTTCAAAAAATCCATTATCAAGCTCCTTTTTGGGGTTGATATAGAAGGGATAGTAAAGATTTGGGCGGTTTCGTATGTTGAATGCGACATTACGATTTCTCAACTCTCTGACTTCAAAACCACCCCTCTTATCTTCGTAGGGAAATTCCTTGCTTTCTTCCGTTATGCTCAGAATCTTTGACTCTAGTGTCTTGGAATAGACCAAAATATAATCGTGCGTCCGTGCAATGCCACCGTAATCGCGCCCACGAGGATTGCCTTTTACAACAATCGTTGCTCGGTAGTTTGCTTCCCCAAAAATTTTGTCGCAAAGTACGCGCAAATGCGCCTGCTCATTGTCATCAATACTGATAAAAAGTAGTCCTGTTGGTTTGAGTAAATCACGAGCAAGAACAAGGCGATTGCGCATAAACGAAAGCCACTTGCTGTGTCGGTATGCGTCCTCCGTATCAATATATTGGTCGTTGTAAATAAAATCGTTATTGCCAGTGTTGTACGGCGGATCAATGTAGATGAGATCAATCTTTCCTTTGTGCGTGTAGTTGAGGACAGAAAGTGAGTGATAGTTGTCGCCCTCAATGAGTAAGTTGTCTGTAAAGCCATCGCCAAGATTGATACGATTTTTGATAACCTCTTTCAAAACCGGCACTTGCTTTTGGCATTGCTCAACGACATCTTCCGTTTTATCCTCAAAAACCAGCCCGAGATTGTTTTTCTTGAGTTTCCTGACTTGAGCTTCCAGCTCTGCCACTTTCTTTTGTAAATTATTGTCAGTCATAGTTATTTCAAAAGCTCGTCGCTTGATACTCCCAACGCTTGGGCTATTTTTTCAATTTTGGCGGAAGGTGGAGGATTCGAACCTCCGATGCCGTTTCCGGCATACCGCATTTCAAGTGCGGCGCATTCGTCCACTCTGCCAACCTTCCTGGCGTGTGCATTGTAGTCGTCTTTTACTTTGTTGGCAATCTTTAGTATCCTTTTTGAATCACGAGACATGATGGCGTGTTGTCATGAATGTGCCGAACCATGTTCATTATGTGATGTCTGCGAGCCCGAGTTTTACAACGCGTGAGCGGATTGCCCCCGGCTGGCGACCCAGTTTTTCCGCTATGACGCGAATGTGTATGTCTTCGTTGAAAAGTTTTGTAAGTTCCTCATCCGCGTCTTTAGTCCACGCTTGATAAGCGTTGGAATGCGTTTCGCGGATTTTTTCAACCGAGTATGTTTTTGGTTTTTCAGCCGTGTTTGCGTTTGCAACATCTTTGCCGCCGCGAGCGCGGATAAAATTTTTGTGCATGGTATCCAAATCTTTTGGGTCCACACGGCGGAATGTTTCCTGGGCCGACGCGGATGCCTGGCGAAATTCCTTGTCTTTCTGAAGTATGTCTGGGTGAACCCGCAATGCTTGCGCGTTCCAGCCCGCGAGCTGTAACCCTTCCAGTGTGCGCACGCGTGAAAGCGCCACATATCCTTGGCCATACTCAAACGCTTGCGTAAGATCAATAAACGCGGTGTCCAGTGACATGCCCTGGCTTTTGTGAACCGTGATGGCCCACGCAAGCCGTAAAGGAATTTGTTCAATGCGGGCTAGAGCGCGGCCTTCCGCTTCCACGGCCCATTCGGCGGGTTCCACTGCAAGCACGCGGCCCGAGCGCATTTTCACGCGCGGATATCCTTGCATGCCATCAAAGCCGATAACTTCGCCTGTGGTGCCATTTACGTATCGCCCTTCAGGACTGTTTTTTGTGAACATGACTTTCGCGCCAGTTTTCAGCAACAATCGTTCAGGGGAGAGACAGCTTTTTTTAATTTGTTCCACAAAAGCTTTCGTGCCGTGTTCTTTCATGGCAAACATGCGTGGGTTTCCGGGGAGTTTTTCTAGCTGGGTTTCGTTTACCTGATCCACATCCGCGTTGTGCGAAAAAAGTTTAGTGGTGTTTTTGTGTTCTTCCTGTTTTGTAACCTTTCTTTTGGTAAGATGCGCTTCATGTTCTTTGTTGAAACTCCCGTTTCGGATCGCCGAAAGGATGTCTAAGAACGTGGCATCTTCCTGGCGGTGTTGCTCGGTAAGGTAACAGACCACGGGTTTTGCGTCTATCCAACTAGGGGAGTGATACGCGAATTGCGCGCGGGGATCAAGGGGCGCGTTTTCGAACGCAAGGCGTACGCCATTTTCTGTTTCGCGGCGCGCAATGGGAGGAAGTTGAAAAAAGTCTCCCACGAGCACCACTTGTAACCCGCCGAATGCTTTTTCAGGATCTTTCAGCTCGCGGCATACTTTGTCTACTAAGCCGAGGGTTTGGGCCGAAAGCATGGAGACTTCATCTATCAACAAAACTTTCGCGCGACTTACGCGCCGAGCTACGCGCTCATTTTGCGCTATACGGTCGAGGTCGTAGGCAGTGAGTTCTTGTTTTACGCCAATGCCGCTCCATGAGTGAATGGTCATGCCGCCTATGTGCGTTGCTGCAATGCCGGTGGAGGCGGTTATAGCTGGTTCTATACCGCATGATCTCAAGTAAGCGACATATTGGTTTATGGTATGTGTTTTTCCCGAGCCCGGCTCGCCCGTCAAAAAAACATTCGCCCCGGTCTTTAATATGGAAAGCGCTTCCTCTTGAGTCATAGGAGAAGTGTAATACAAAAACGAGATATTTTCTATTGCGGGAAACATCCCCCAGATATGGTATCAGGGATATGCGAAGAAATTAACCCAAAAAAAAGCACTCAAAGCGAGTGCTGTGGTGGGAGTGGGGGAGGAAAAAGGGAAAGGTTTTGTGTAAGAATATTGCGGGAGAGAGGGGACGTGGAAGGGGAGTTATGAGTTAGTGGGGAGGGGTGCAATATAGTTACACAAAACGATTCGGATATTTCCTAAGGTTCTGTTATTACTCCAAATGTAACAGCTACTAAAATTATTGTCAACTGCGCGTGTAATGAACCTGTGGATAACTTTTTAATACTTCATTTTAGAAGCAGAAGTAAAGGCCCAAATACTGCTCCTATAAGAGAAGTATTTGGCAACCAGCTTGAAGTGGCAGGCGGCATAAACTGCTGACACGCCGGATCTTGATAATTCTGCATGCAATAGGTTGTGCACTCTTCTTGGTTGGTACAACCGCCGGGGCCGCCGAGAAAACCACTTCCACCAAAGTCTTCAGTGGTGCAAACTCCTTCATGTTTTATCCCTCCGCCCTTTTCTTCGGCATGGCACGCGCTCACCCATGTATTGTTGTCATTTCCGCAAACTGGGTCGGCAACATCCGAGCATGGTTCATCTGGCTGGCCATTTCTTATACATACACCATTATGCAGAATTTCTACATCATGCTGTTTCGCATGACACTCGTTAAAATATGTTGTTTCTTCTCCGGGTGGCGCTCCTTTTCCATTTATTCCGCAGACATAAGAGGCGTTCATGCCTTTACTTACGCACTCCGAAAAACTCGTACCAGGGTCGGTGGGAAAATCACCACTGCTACCACCTGGAGGAGCAAATTCTCGGCAGTCATCCAGATGTTCTTGGCAATACGCAGTGCATTCTTCCATGTTTTTACAACCACCCGGCCCGCTAAATCCCCCCGCGCTAAAATTGCTACCTTCGCCAAATGAAGCGCGCAATTGCTGAAAACAACTTTCCAGAGATTCAAAATTAACTTGCTCATCAAACTCCCCATGCTGCAGTTTTTGGAGCCCCTCATCACCAACCACGTCTTTGATGCATTGAGCCGCTTCTGGTGGAAGATCATTTAACTGTTGGCTGAATTGAGCAGTTACCTGGCCGAAGCAGGATTTCATTTTCCTTTCTATACTTCTATCAAAAACCGGCTCACCCGCGATTATTTTATTGAAATTTTCTTCCCCCGCCGCGTCTTTCATGCATTCAACGGCTTCGGGAGGCATCTTGTCGAGCTCTTCACGGAACCGTGCCATTCCTTCACGCATTTGGGCGAGTTCTTCCTCGTTGATGAGTCCATGTTCCTCCGCAAAGTGAAAACATTCCTCGCTGTGATCCTTACAATATGCATCGCACTGTTCTTTGCTCCGGCAGTCGCCGGGCCCTTTTCCTCCCACTTTTCGGGCCATTTGGGCATCTTCGGGAGACATAACGCCCGCCTTTTCAGCAAAAGCAATGCATTCATCAATATGATTTTCTTCAAAACAATAATTTTCGCATTGCTCTTTTGAGGTGCAACCCCCCGGACTCTCACCTTTCTGCATCAATGTCATAAATTTCTTTGCTTCTGCAATCTCCTCCGGTGGCATAAAGCCGCTTTTTTCAGCAAAATTAAGACACTCTTCCATGTGGTTTGGGTCGCCGCAATATATTTCGCAGGCATTCCGCTCGGTGCAACCCCCCGGAAACTGTGTACCGGCTTTTACCAATGCTTGGAACTTTTTTGCTTCCGCGAGCTCCTCGGGCCCGTAATATCCCGTTTCTTCGGCAAACGCGATGCATTCGTCAATGTGTTCGACGGTACTGCAATATGCTTCGCATGATTTTCCGGAATTGCAGCCGCCGGGGCCGTCTGTAACGTTCAAAAAATGATCAGCCGCTTTCTTGGCTTCCTCATCAGAAATTAAATGGTATTTTTTTGCAAACGCAAAACATTCTTTAGCGTGATCAGCATTATCACAATAAGATCGGCAATCGGTTTCGTTTTGGCAGTTGCCCAAATTAGGCACGGGGTATTGAATGTCTTTTATCGAAAGGGGTCCTTCTTTCTTTTCTTCTTTTTTGTCCGCTTTCTTTTCTTCCGGCGGAGGCGCGGGGGGAGGCGCTTCTTCTTTTTTCACAAGAATGCTCTTGGTTACTCCGTCAACGGGGGGAGGAATCTCAAGTTCTGTCTTGTTATTTTTGCAGTCAACAATATAGGCGGGCATCACCGGCGCAAAATCGCTCGGGTCCACCAAGGCAACATTATCACTGGAAAAAGATTTTGGGCAACTGCTCAATCCTCCGCCGTAAGAATATCTGCCCACCAGGGAAAGCGAAAACTCCTGGATGCCGTCGGGGTCTTTCATGGTCAACGTAAATTTCCCGGAATATGGATCTTTTTCAATTTTTATGGAAGAATCGTTGCTAGCCGCCTCGACATGGACGATCACCAAACTCAACACAAAAGAAATTATCAATGCACCCGCGGCTGAAAAAATTTTGTTGTTTATCTTCATCGTAATGGGTTTGTATATTTATAGGGGTTTGCCCGATCGAGCGGATTTATTTCCGGAACTTCCTCACCAACGTTAGTCTGAATTTCTGGAACCGATTCGCTTATATCTTTAGCCGTCCCCACAACACCTTTTTCCTCTATCGGCTCAAGGGGTTCTTCGGTTTCTTTTTGAGACAAAAACCAAAAAGCAACCCCGCCAATGAGCAGGATTGTTACAATGCCAACAAGAATAAGGTTTTTATTATTATTATTCACGACCGCGTATTACGTCCTATAACAACTAACGAAGTGTACTGTCCATAAGAATCCCGTTTGCCCAATAAAATCCCGTATCGCCAGATGGCAGTATATCATATGTCGCGTTCTCGTCGTAAGAAACGCGCTTAGTACCTACAACAGAAACGCCATCATATAAATCACGAGGCGCGAGTTCTCCAACAGTACGTCCGTCAATGGTTGGGTGTCTGGGAGAAACAAATACCTCTCGGCCGTCATCAAGAATCAAATGAACCATTTGATGTGTTGGTGGCACTTGCACTTTTGATGTTTTTGTTATAACACCAGAAACGCGTTGACCATACTTATTCATTGTCCAGACCGACATGCCTATTTGTAAGTCTGTTACCGATATTGATCCGGAAGGCGTGTCGATGAGGGTATTTTTGGCAAGACAGATTGGACAAGGCTGATCATATCCTTTCAATTGACAAAAATAAGGGGGCGGTGGATCGTTTTCTTGCGAAACTGGCGGACCGCAACCCTGGGTACACTCAAAATCAGTTGGGCAACTTGAGTCGCTTGGTCCGTTACACTGCCGGCCAATGGGGCTGGTACACACACGAGCGTGACACAAAAGCCCTGCCACGCAATTAGAATCCGCATTACACCTGTTTCCTTCTTTTAATTTACAGGCACCCTTTACAATTGTAGATGTAGGCACGCATGAAGGGTCGTCGGACGGACAGACAATCCCCACGCCTTCAATTGCCTCACAACTGTAGTTTGAAGAAGGGCAATCAGAATCTTTTTTACATTCAATAACAAAGGGTGGGTTTATTGTGGGGCATTTCGCAAATTCACAGTTTGGACCCTCGCGACTTACGTATGATCCATCGGGGCATTGTTTAGCGTCCTGTGTACAAATTTTCGGTGTTGGAGTTGGAATTGGCTGACCGTCCTCGTGAGCAACGGTAAAGTTTATGGCGTTACTCTTGCCGTTTGCATTGGTGACTACAATTTCATACATCTGTCCGGGAACAGGTCGGTTCAAAAACTCGGCGCACAAACTCCCATCAGAACTGCAAGTGTCAAAAAATTCGGGAAGCGTGAACAGCATCGTCTTTCCGTCGGATGAAACGAGGTCGTTGATATAAGCAAAACCGTTGCCAAACTGAAGAGAGTTTTCAGTCGGAGTAAATCCGGAGCCGATGATGGTGATTGTTGCACCCATAGGCGCTTCCACGGGCGAGATGCGCTCAATGACAGGAGTGGATGATTTCGGGAGTTTCCAATTCAAAGCAAAATAAGTCCCCCCACCAATGAGCGCGACAACAATTGCGATCAATACAATATTTACAAATCCTTTTTGGTTCATATGTTACCAAGCACCTTGTAAAGAAATTATAGCGCAATAAAAAGGAGGTGCAAACTATTTCTCTGAAAGTACAAATTGGCGGTGGCGATTTCCGGAACTTTGAACCAGTAATCGCAGCTAAATCGTTATCTCTTAGCAAACTTGATAAAATTATACGTCAATTACGGCTAACTTTCAAAGAAAATCCAGCCTCGTTTGATGTTCCGGCTTTCGCGCAAAAAGTTTACTAAAATTATATTTCCTTTGTATCTATAATTTGAGAGAGAAAACAACAGAAATCGGCAGGAGCGCGACAACAATTTGGAGCGCTAGAATAAACAGTGCCTGTTTTGGTGCACGCGGCAACCATTTGACAGCGAAAAATCCGACCATCAGCGGCTCAAGTACCAGCCATAGCTGAAAGAGATGTGCGCCCATTCCTTCATCCTGCTCTCGGGCAATGCCGAAGATAGTAATGTAAATAATTAGATACGCAAAAAAGGTGAGCGGAATTACTATGGGAATCCAAGCGCTGGGTTTTTTTATTATTGAATTCATTTTTTCAGTTCAAAGATGGAAATCTGGCGGTGGCGATGTCCCGAAATTAGAACCGATAAAACGGTTTAACTTCAGGAGCGTTGATAAAATTGTACGGGATTTGAGACGTATCTATAAAGAAAATCCTACCTTGTTTGATATCCCCGCTTTTGCCCAAAAACAATATTAGCTACTTGCTCCACATCTTTATCTGATAGTTTTGAACCTTCAAGACGAGTAGATGAACCAGTAGAAGCTATGAGGGTAACGCGTTGAAGTTCTGCCAAACGATCGCGTGAGATGCCGATATTCTTTTTTGTGTGTTTAGGTTTTGCCATAAAATACTAATATTTCACTTCGAAAAGAAATCTCGCTACCCCAACATCGTGAAAAGCACGAGGAAAATAATAAGGAGAATAGTTATTATGGCGATGCTGTTAGTAGTGGACATCTTCTGTTTGCCGTTTACATCCTTGCGCAACATTAGAAGTGCGGCTACAAATGCTCCAATCGGGAACCACATGAGCAAAAATAGAGGTGAAAAGTTCAGCTCTCCAATTCCAGGGAACGAACTCAAAAAAGAATAGAAGGGTTCGGAATGATACCTGTTAATGTAGGCCATAAAGGGGAGCGGCGCGACAAACAAGAAGCCGACTACTGCCGCTGCCGTGAGTGCTGGTTTGGCAAGAAAAAAGTTTTTCATGTGGTTGTAGTTTAGATCTTCTCGAGTTAAAGAAAGAAAATAGTTGCTGATTGTGCCAACGTGCGGCTCTATTAAAGGTTAATTTGATAAAAAGATATACATGGCTATAT
>Ga0154907_102_pt1 | contig 12964 bp, 15 predicted proteins | sample RifCSPhighO2_01_FD_105876 | JGI IMG/M metagenome (GOLD analysis project Ga0154907, IMG submission 105876) | Candidatus Ryanbacteria bacterium RIFCSPHIGHO2_01_45_13 | reverse complement strand
CGTTGCCTCTTCTCGCCGCTCAAATCATCTGGCTTAATTTTGTTACTGACGGCTTCCTTGATGTTGCTCTCGCTATGGAACCAAAAGAAAAAGGGCTCATGCAAGGAAAATTTGAGCGACCTAAAAAATGGATTGTGGATGGACTTATGGCGCAAAGGATGTTTTTGATGGCATTACCGATGGCCATTGGAACACTCTATCTTTTCAAAGGGTACTTTGAAACTGACATTACCAAAGCTTTGACAATTTCGCTCACAACGCTTGCAGTGTTTCAATGGTTCAATGCTTGGAATTGCAGATCGGAAAGTAAATCGATTTTTCAAATGAATCCATTATCCAATAAGTTTCTAGTCGGCGCCACAGTGATAGTCATATTTCTACAATTTGCCGCGCTCTATACGCCATTTCTGCAGAAAATCCTACACACCACACCACTCTCGCTTTCGGAATGGCTTATTATTATTCCGATTGCCGGGTCAATTATTTTGGTCGAGGAGATACGCAAATTCTTTTATCGAAGAAAGTTAATTTAAAAATATATGAACTTACTTAAAACCATTAAGGAATATATCCATAACAGACCGAGAATCAAAAAAGCGGTCGGCGTTATTTTAATTCTTGTTGGCCTTACCGTTTTTTTTACCCCACTTACTCCCGGTTCTTGGCTAGCAATTATTGGTCTTGAATTATTAGGTGTGCGAGTTTTGTTTTTTGATAAATTTAAATTTTGGAAGAAAAAATAATCCCGCCCGAATTTCGCCAAAAGAAATCAGCGGAGCAAGAGGAGGATTCCTTCCCAAACCCCTCCTCCTCCACTTGCGACTTCCGAATTCAAAAAAGAGTAGCCGAGTGTTTTGCGAAATCCTTTCCCCAAAAAATAGTTTTCGCAAAACCGAGTCCGCATTAGTCCCGCCGAGGCTTTGCGAGGCGGTGGCGGGACGGTTCATTCGTTCAGTTTCCGCTCAAAAAAAGTTCGCGCGAAGTGTATAATTACAGCACCAAAATTAACTTTGCTTGTCCTGAGCGACTTGTGGTGAGCAAAGTTGAACCAAGTCGAAGGGTCGGAATTTGCCCTGCGGAGCGCGGCGTACTCGCCGCGCGGAGCAGTCATTTCCGAACAAGTTACTACTGGTGCCAGGGATGGGATTTGAACCCATGACCTGCGGTTTATGAGTCCGCCGCTCTGACCAACTGAGCTACCCTGGCATACATATAGCTAGGTGAGATGATATTACCGACCGCTGTCTATCGCCGCATAATAAAAGTGTACGAGAATTAACTAGGAAAATCAATCGCTTAAATAAAAAACTCTTTTTCAGAAAGGCAGTAATTTCACTAATTTTTCCATTCATCTTTCACCGTTTGTTGTCCCGTTCTTAGTATATAATGGAAATTGTTGTTTAACTTGAAATATTCATAAAAATTTTTTATAATGTTTGTGCGGGATGGAGGAGTAGTACCTCGGGAGGCTCATAACCTCCAGACCCGGGTGCAAATCCCGGTCCCGCAACACTTCGACTCGCTTCGCTCGCTCAGTGCAAGCAAAAATAAACGAGCGAGGCGAAGTGCCCCGAGCTTGCCGAAGGGCTATGATGAAATCATGTGGTTCGTATATATTCTCGAATGCGAGGACGGCAGTTTTTATACTGGTATAACGGATCATATTCAAAGGCGGTTTTCTGAACACAGAAACGGCAAGGGCGGACATTATACGAGTTCGCATGAACCTAGAAAGCTGCTTTATTCCGAGAAACACAACACAAAAAGCGGAGCCCTCAAGCGTGAACGACAAATTAAGGGATGGAGAAAAGAGAAGAAATTAAAGTTAATTAATTTGAGTAACTAAAAAAACCGCTCTTGGTGAGGGCGGTCAATCAGTTAATGAGTGACAAATGGAGGACTTTCCACTGTGAGGATTTGAAAGAAATGGGGTGAATCCAACTTTGTAGCAACAAGAGCTTCTGTTGGCCACCGCACGCAGATGACATCCGAATCCCACTCAAGAGACAGATTATTTTCTGTCTCACTTCGAACTATGTGTGAGTTATTTTCACAAATCTCACTGGTTATTCTCTTGCGTAGAAACTCCATGATTTCCTCTTGATTTTTGCCCATTGCAACACAACCATGACCATTCTTGGTAGATTCTGTTACCACAAGCATGTTTATCTCAGTCTCCTTAACTCCAAGTCTATTAAAGCAAATACTAGTATTTCTCGCAAATCCAACAATAATTGGTTCCAATTCAGTCACACCCTCGCAGCAAGTACCACAAAAAAAACCGCCATCTGGCGGTTTTTTTTGTGGTAAGTCCCGGGAGAGGGCGTTCCATTCGGTGATTTTTGGTTTAAACATCGGAATGATACAATGCCGATAAGATGCTCAAAGAAATACTGCTCCGGCTTGCAGTCTATCCGGCAGCGTTTTTTCTTCTTACGTTAGTTGTGTTGTGGTCTGTCATACGGCCTCCAAAAATAACAGCACGGCAATCGCCCGAAGACTATCATTTGCCAAGTGAGGATGTCACACTTGTAACGCAAGACGGCTTAAAACTTTCCGGCTGGTTTATACCGAAAGAAGGTACTCAAGATTCGGTAAAAAGAGCCATTATAATAATTCATGGGTATCCCGTTGAAAAAGGGGATATGCTCGGCATTGCCGCTCAACTGCACCCCGATTTTGATCTGTTGCTTTTTGATCTTCGGTACTTTGGCAAAAGTGAGGGCATATATACGACACTTGGCATAAAAGAACGGCTGGATCTCTATTCTGCCCTTGATTTTCTCCAGTTAAGAGGATATCAGCACATTGGTGTATTTGGATTTTCGCTTGGTGGCGCAGTGGCTCTGCTCACCGCGGCTGAAGATCATCGCATTGATGCCGTTGCAGGGTATGCGGTATTTTCCGATGTAAAGACGCTTGGTGAAGAAACCTATTCGCGTTTTTGGATATTCAAAAAACCGCTGGTCGGTTCTATGCTTATTTGGGCCAGACTCTTATTTGGAGAATCGCCCGCCGTTGTTTCGCCTGTTAACGCCGCTAAAAAAGTGCATGTTCCGGTCTTTCTTATTCATACGAGACAAGACGAGCAAATTTCCATTACACACGGAGAACGCCTCATGGATGCGTTAGGGCACAACGATAAATCCGAATTTTATTTTCCTGATCAGGGGCTGCATGGTGAAACGCCTGTTGATTTTTATCAAAGGGTAAATCATTTTTTTCAAGACTGATATTGCAAAAACTGCACGATAAATGCTGGGAGAGCATTCTATCCGCTTCTGTGCTGTCAGGAAAATGCAGCATGACAAGACCATTTCCCAATTCAAGCGCCTGCTCAACCGAATCAACAAATCGGGTGCGCTCATCCGGGTCAACCTGAAGCCGGTCAATAACCACCTCTATCGTGTGTTTCTTTTTTCCGTCTATTTTCAAACGTTCTGCATCAAGCGAGATAAACTCACCATCAACGCGAATCCGTTTATAGCCGTTTTTAAAAAGTTCCTCAAGCATTTTTTTATGTTCGCCCTTTTCATCACGCACAATCGGCGCAAGGAGCCATACCATTGCTCCTTTCGGAAATAAAAAAATCTGTTTTACAATCTGATCAACTGTCTGTTTTTTTACCGGCCGTCCGCATTGATGGCAATGCGGTTCTCCAATACGTGCAAACAACAACCGGAGGTAATCAAAAATTTCAGTTACAGTGCCAACTGTTGAACGCGGGTTATGCGTGGTTGATTTTTGGTCTATTGAAATTGCCGGCGAAAGTCCTTCAATCAAATCAACGTCCGGCTTATCCATAAGTCCCAAAAACTGCCGCGCGTATGCTGACAAACTCTCAACATATCGACGCTGACCTTCAGCGTAGATCGTGTCAAACGCAAGACTGCTTTTCCCCGACCCTGAAAGTCCAGTTATGACAATAAGCTTATCTCGCGGTATCTCTAATGAGATATTCCGAAGATTATGAACGCGCGCTCCTTTAATAACAATGTTTTGGGACATATTTATGCTAAATTCAAAATCCGAATAGGTAATGCTAGAGACAAATCCGCCTCGGACGGAAAATCCGAAAAAAATTAAGAATTTTCAAAAATTAAGATAACCGACAGTATATACCATATATACAGTTTTGACAATAGTAAACGACATAATAATCAAAATTAACGATACTAAAAACTATGGAAAATCCTAGAGACTATCCAAATTTAGTATAAAAAAACAGTGGTATATTTACCGCTCACCTTTTTACGTAAAGAGGTGGGGAGGCTATATTTCTAACCTAATACAACTGTAGATTTATTGTGAATTTCATTTAAGCGCAAATCTTACATTCTCTAATCTCATTACTGATTTAACATCTTTGTTGAGTCCATCTAATCTAAATTCAATCTGATGAGTTCCTGGTAATATTTCTTCAAATAAAAAACTATAGTACTGTTCTCCTCTCATGGTTTGATCCTCATCAATTGACCCGATCTTTTTATCATCAATATAGACAGTTACTAGTCCTTTTGATTCTAAACAACCTATAAATTCTAATTTAAACTGTATTAAATTAGAATTTGTTTCAAAATTACGATTGTATTTAAGCGATGTCGGATCTCCTTTCGGTTTATCATTAAGATCGCAACTTGGATTTACTTCCACCACAGGAATATCATTTATTGGCGCTGTTTCCCATGAAGAAAACTCTACATTACTTATATCATCAACAATCCACCATATCTCATTTCCAATTAATGTGGCATAGGCTAATTTGGTGTCATCATTACTAAATATCATATCACTTATAATAGCGTCATACTGAGCACCCTCATAATCACCAACAACCACAAATTCTTTACGCAATTCATTTACAATAAATGCCACTTTTGTGCCATCATTGCTAAATGCTGGCCTCAAAGAATAAACTGAATCATAAGATTTACTTATTTTATCTCCAAACCTTGCCTTAAAGAAAAATTCAGCAGATGGTATAAATTCTAAAGGATTATTTTGAGGAACAGCATCTATTATAGGTATAGAACCACCAATAACATAAAATAGATTGCCATGTGGACCTGAAATAATTGGCAGTAATTCAGATTCATGTCTTATTTGTTCTGCATTATCAATAACTAAAAAATATTGGCCATTCTCAAGAGCTTCATAAAATAGTTCGCCTGTGGTATTAAAATCTAACGATGTTATACGATCGTATGTTTTATGTTTAACATTACCAACCATAACAAATTCCTCTGATTGGTAAGGATATGAAATTGTTTTATCTACAATATAAGCAATTTGTTTACTATCATTACTAAATCTTAAATTAAGAATATCACCATTACCTTCTTTGTATTTTATAATTTTTTTTCCGTCGAAAACATATACAAAGCTTTTGGGGAAAAATAAATCATTGTTATTGACAGCAACGATTGCAACCTTAGTACTATCAGGACTAAAAGTAAGTTTTGAAACAACGGTATTCGTTATATTATAATTTTCATTTTTAACGCCATCAATAACTGCTTTACCGTCAGCAACATATGCAATTCTTTTTCCATCAGGGCTAAATTTAATATTATCTTTAATTGAATTATAAGGACCTTCTTTAATATTCTCAATTATAACAAAAAATTTATTATTTTCTTCTTCAATAAATGCTATTCTAGACCCCTTATCACTAAAGAATAATCTTCCACCTTTATATAACTGGTCATACGGACCATATTCAATCCCATCAATAACCACATAATTCTTATTTTCTTTTTTTGCGGTGAATACTAATCTATGCCCATTCTCACCAAAAAATTTTATCTGGCTAATACTATCATATATTTTACTCTTAACTTCAGTGTTATTATAATAATCATGCAGTATTATTAAATCTCCATTACTCCCCAAATCTTCTGTTAAGTTTGCTATTTTAGTTCCGTTAGGATTAACAATTGCAATATTATCAAATTCCAATTGCCTTCCATCAGAATAGCCAACGACTGTTTTTACTTCTTCGTTATCATTTTTCACAAGAAAACTTGTCCAATTTCCTTGAGTATCAAAATGAAAAGGTTCATCAATGCTAAAACCCTCACTAAAAAAATAACCTTCTGGAATTTTTGCTAACCTCATTGTAGCAAGGTTAAAAGTTTTGTTTGGTGCATTATCTGAACTGATTTTATTTTCTATATTGACTATTCCGTTTTCATTATTAGTAATTTTAATAAACTTAAAGTAACCATAAACAAGGCCTGTTCCGACTAATATAGAAAATATTACAATTGTAATAATAACAAATAACTTTTTATTGCTTTTGTCTGATTGAATTTTTTCAGGGTTAAGGTCCTGCGGCTGTTGGGCTGTTTGATTCCCCTCCATATTTCAATATTATAGCATACTTTTTTATATCAGAAATGCTCTTGTGTTCCAAAGCTATTCGTTTTTTAAGCTATGTCGTTGGTGACGAGGCGGGGCTTATGACAACGCCTCGTTTTTTCAGTTTGCCTAGTTTTGAAATAAAATGTGACGCTTGAAGCACTTCTATAAGCACAGGTTTATTGCCTTCGGTAAAATGGATAATCGTTCCGCTATACTCTTTTGCATACGTAATATCTCCCCCGCCAAGTTCAAATGAAAGTATGTTTGCTTCGGAATCGTATTCTACATGCATATTATTTTATAATGGGATAAAACGTTAATATTTTATAAACAGTATCCTCTTTTTCATAGACAACTTCCCATGCCTCATCTTCTGAACTGCTAACTCCTTTTGCAAAACAAAGTTTTTCTTTTGTTTCTGACGAATCGGGCATTTTAATAATTTCATTTATCTCTTCCTTAAATACCTGTTTGCCATATACATAAGGAAGCAAAAGAGAAAATGCCTTATAATGATCTGTATGAATGTCCTGCAGATTAAAACAAGAATATGCACCCCGCCCAAGGATGATTTATTCGCTCTTATGAAAGAGTCGCTTGATCACATTAAGGAAAAGTCCATCATTGCGATTACGTCAAAAGTGGTGAGTATCTGGAGGGGGCGATGTGTTCCAAAGGATGCATATCCAAGCAAGGACGATTTGATAAAATATGAAGCCGATAAGTATTTACCGCGCGATGCCGTCCCGAATAGATGGACGATGCATACAATAAAGCATCATCTTTTAATGCCCGCCGCCGGCATTGATGAAAGTAATGCAAACGGTTTTTATGTGCTGCTTCCCAAAAATCCAAAAGAGGACGCAAAGGAAATTTGTCAGCGGTTAAAAGTCCAATATAGGGTAAGAGAGATGGGGGTGCTTATAACGGATTCGCGCACTCTTCCTTTAAGACGCGGTGTGACTGGTGTTGCTCTTGGATACTTCGGATTTTCTCCTCTGAACGATTATCGCGGTAAAGAAGACCTTTTCGGCGAGCAATTGCTTTTAACACAGACGAACGTCGCAGACGCTCTCGCGGCTTGCGCTGTTCTTGTGATGGGAGAAGGAAGTGAAAGCACTCCGATTGCCGTTATTGACGATGTTTCTTTCGTTGTTTTTGGAGAGTCACAAGCGCCTTCTGATAAACCTTTCGCATCTTTAGAAGTTGAGGAGAGCGAGGATCTTTATTATCCTTTTCTTTCCTCTGTTCAATGGGAAAAGGGAGGTGGCGGAACATAATGCTTATTTTTAGAGTACTGCTTCGCAGATCGTGGAAGGTTTGTGAGAGAACAGATACAATGAATATACGTATACAGAGCGCAGATAATCATTAAAACATGAATATACCGGTCATATTTTTCCAGTACATATCGTGGCACTATCGCGAAGGCGTAAAGGAAGTTTTTAAAGCGTGGAAAAACATTCACTGGTTTTTATATCATTTTTTTTCCATAAACATTCTTTTGCGCACTCTGTTTAAACCGTTTCGCAGAATTCGCGAGGAATACGGCAGAGGTTTTGATCCGGGGAAGGTTGCCGAAACACTTGCCGTGAACATTATTATGCGCGCTGTTGGAGCATTTATCAGAGGAGCGCTGCTTCTTGTTGCTGTAGCGGCGGAACTCGGCGCTTTTGTTTTTGGCGTTTTACTTTTTATTTATTACCTTGCAAGCCCACTTCTCGTGCCAATTGGTTTGATTGTTGGATTGGCGCTTCTGTTTCTGTAAGTTACAGGTATGGCTGCTTTTGAAAAAGTAAGCAACAGCATGTCGCTCTACCGGGCAGTACGGGTTGAGTTTTTCTTTCCGCGAGTTAAAAGGCTTCAATTTTTAAAAATCACCATGGTATTGGCGCTGCTGGCATTCATGCTGTTTATGATCGCAGTGCTGAAGCAATTGCCGGCTTCCGCGCCGTTTTTTTCATCTTTTGAAATTCAATATCCTTTTGCAGCAAATCTTTTTTCAGACTTTAAACCATTTCTTGGCCTGATTATTTTTTTTCTATCCGTTCTTTGGGGGCTCTTTTTATTGGATTTTTACTTTCTTGCGACTTCCCGGACAATACCGTATCTCAAAACCGGGTCTGGCAAGGAAGAAAAAATTTATTATTTGAATTTTGGCGGCGCTCGGAGGCTGTTTTATCTGCAGTCATTTTTTGGAACCTCATTTGAGCTTTCCAAACTCTACGGTTTTTTCAAAAAAAGTAATTTTACGCGTGTATTGTTTGCGCGCCTTGCCGTTCCGTGGGAATCGTTTATTGAATTTGCCGAACGGCAGACGGAATCCATGAAGTTCAATGAGGAGGAATTTTTGTCCGCACTGATAGAAGAAGCTGACAGTATTCATTCCAACTCAATCGGAGCGAAGGAAGTGTTGTTGCTTCTTTTTCGTCATGATGAATTTTTTGAGCAGTTTTTATTTTCATATAAAGTCCATAAAAAGGAACTGATGGGGGCTTCTGAATGGACTACTGCGCTGCTTGAGGGGTCCCGGCAAAGAGGACGATGGTGGGAAAAAAGCGTGCTGGGGCGAATTCAGGGCATCGGCAAGGATTTTGGATTTGGATTTACATATACGCTTGATTCGTATTCAAGTGATATTTTAAGTAAAGGTACGTTGCGCAAGCCCGTGCATTACTTCACCCATCAGTCTGAAGTGCTTGCTATAGAAGAAATTCTTTCTCGTTCAGCAAAAGCGAATGTGCTGCTCATTGGGGAGCCGGGAAAAGGAAAACACACGATTTTAAAGGAACTTGCAGGCATGATTGGAGAAGGAAGGGTTATGCCTGCTCTTGAGTATAAGCGTATGGCGCGGCTTGACACGGTTTCTGTTACCGCCCAAACAAAAACCAAGGGAAATTTTGAGGGACTTATGATTAAAATCATGAACGATGCCGTGGATGCCGGCAATATCATTTTGGTTATTGATAACTTTCCGGAATTTCTGGAATCGTCTGCCGCTCTTGGGGTGAACCTCGGAAGTTTTCTGGAGCCGTATTTAAAAAGCTCTTCATTGCAGATTATTGCGCTTGCGAACACCGCTTCGTTCTATAGCAACACAGAACTCAATCAAAAACTCGCTTCATTTTTTGAGAAGGTTGAGGTCAGGGATGTTGCGCAACAGGAGATGATGCTTATTCTTGAAGATGTTGCCACGCAGTACGGATCTATCTATGGCATATTAATTACCTACGGTGCCATTGCTGCGGCATATGAATTAAGTGATCGATATATCACAGAAGGAACGATGCCCCAGAAGGCCGTTGATCTTTTGGATAGAGCAACAGTGTCTGTGAAAGCGGCTGGCAAGAAAACTCTTTTGGCTGATGATGTGAAAGAAGTTTTGCAGAGTGAAACAAGAATTCCGTTGATGAGACCGACCAGCGATGAATCTGAAAAATTACTAAAACTTGAGGAGGAACTGCATAGTTATGTTATTAATCAAAACGAAGCAGTTCGTGCTATTGCCGATGCCATTCGGCGGGTGCGTTCCGGCCTTCATGCCTGGAAGCGTCCGATTGGGTCATTTCTTTTTCTTGGCCCAACCGGTGTTGGCAAAACCCAAACAGCAAAGGCGCTGGCCAAAGTGTATTTTGGTTCAGAGGACAACATGATGAGGTTTGACATGTCTGAGTTTCAAAGCGGTGATGGGATCGAAAAATTTATAGGTTCCTTTGAGACAAAAGAACAAGGGGTTCTTTCCATCGCTCTGCAGAAACAGCGATTTGGTCTTTTACTTTTTGATGAGTTTGAAAAATCATCAGCCAGCGTTGTAAACATTTTCCTCCAGATTTTGGAGGAGGGATTTTTTACCAACGCCCTTGGTAGAAGAATTTCAGCAAAGGAAACCGTGATTATTGCTACATCAAACGCAGGAAGCAATCTTATTTGGGAGTTGGTTCAAAGAGGGATAGATCCGAGCACACTCCAGGAGGAGGTTATAAATGAGATAAGGAAAGAAGGCGTTTTCAGCCCGGAGATTCTCAATCGTTTCGATGCGATTGTAGTTTTTCATCCACTGAAAAAGGAACAATTAAAAGAGGTTGCAAAATTATTGCTGAATGAGCTGAAAGAACAATTACTTAAAGAAGATATAATATTTATTGTAAACGACGATGTTGTGGAAAAAATTGCTGAAATTGGTTATGACCCGGTGATGGGAGCTCGGCCGATGAGGCGCGCGATAAGCAGCAGAATTGAGCAAGTTATTGCCCGCAAACTATTAAGCGGAGAGATTCAACGGGGAAGCAAGGTTACGTTTACGAAAAAAGAGATAGAGGAACTGTAAACGCAAACGTTTAAAAATATCGTTTTACAAGCTCTGCCAGCTCATCAAGGTCGAATTCGGCTTTGATAAGATAGTCTTTGACGCCTCGTCGTTCAAACTGGCCGATGTCTATTGGATCGCCTGAATTGGAAATTACAATGACAGGGAGATGTTTATATTTTTCTTCTTTTTGAATATCATCCAAAACCTCGATGCCGTTTTTAAACGGCAGGTCGTAGTCAAGCAACACAAGGTTCGGATGTTCTTTGTTCAATTCTTTAACGACATTTTCGCCATCGCCCTTTATCGCAACTTTGTATCCTATTTTTTCGAATTTTGCTTGGATCAGCGCTGATAAGCTTTTGTCGTCTTCAATAAGCAGGATTTTTTTCATATGTCTTATGTGTTCGGATCATATAAAAATTGTAACGCGGGAAAGACAAAATGACAACAAAGAAACTTTTATGCTCCGTGTATGTCAGCGCCGTCTGTTTTGACAGTTTTTTATTTATATAGTCTGCCAGCATCAAAACAGTTATTTTCAACACGAAGGACTTATCGCATAAAGCAATCGGTTTATAGTTTTTTGGGCTGAAGCGGCTTGTTTCGCTTTGTGTTTTAAGGTAAAATGTATATACATGGAGTCAATAAATGCTTTGCGCAAGTCAGCTTTGCGGCGCCTTAGGAGTATTAAACATAAGGAGGAACTTCGTTCTTTCGAGGTTGAGTTTCTTGGGCGAAAGAAAGGAAAACTCACAGCCGTTTTACGGAGACTTGGGTCGCTGCCTCACAGAGAGCGTATGAGTATCGGGCAGGAGGCAAATACACTGCGGCTGGAACTTTTGGAAGAGATCAATAAAAAGAAAAATATTTTTGCTGAACATGCAATGCAGGAAATACTTAGCAAAGAAGCAGTTGATATTACCTTTCCTCCGCCCAAGAGACCTCGCGGGCATCTTCATCCGCTTACACACATTCGCCTTGAGGCAGAAGAGATTTTTTCTTCAATGGGTTTTTCAGTTATCCCGGGTGGTCCGGAAGTGGAAACTGAATACTATAACTTTGATGCTTTAAATATCCCGTCTGACCACCCGGCGAGAGATTTATGGGATACGTTTTGGATTAGCAGCCGAAGCTCAAAAGTGATAGACCAAAAAAGGAAAGCGCGAGGTCGCTCTGCGTTTCGAGTTCCAACTTCAAAAGTACTACTGAGAACCCACACCAGTTCGGTGCAGGTCAGGCACATGGAATCACATCAGCCGCCTATTCGCATTATTGCGTCCGGAAAAACTTTTCGGTATGAGGCCACGGATGCGAAACATGATACCGAATTTATCCAGCTGGAGTGTCTGTTTGTTGATAAAAATGTTTCAGTGGCGCATCTCAAACACACGCTCTCGGCGTTTTTTCAAAAAATGTTTTCTCCAAAGGTTGCTATCAGATTGCGTCCAAGCTATTTCCCTTTTGTGGAGCCCGGTTTTGAGGTTGATATGAGAACTGCGGAAGGCGAATGGCTTGAGATGCTCGGAGCCGGTATGGTGCATCAGCAGGTGTTGAAGAATGCGGGATACATTCCCGGGCACTGGAAAGGTTTTGCATTCGGTGTTGGTTTGGATCGCATTGCAATGATGAAATATAAAATACCGGATGTCCGACTTTTTCGCTGCGGCGATGTGCGTTTTTTGAGACAGTTTTAATGTATTACGAATGAATTTCGAATATGCCACTTGAATACTTATAAATCATATGCATCAGTCCGTGTTAACTGCTAATTCATTATTTGTAATCATTCGCGGCGTCATTCGCGACTGATTGGCGATACGTCACATTCGCATGAAATATTCTTACAGGTGGCTAAAGAGTATCGTGAAAGGGATACCGCCGGCTGATAAGCTTGCGGAGCTTATCACGTTCCATTCATTTGAGGTTGAAAGCATAAACAAGGTCGGCAAAGATACGGTATTACATATTGATGTGTTGCCAAACCGAATGCCTGATTGCAACGGGCACATTGGTCTTGCCCGTGAGATTGCTGCGGTGATAAAAAAAACCGCATATCTCAAAAAGCCGCACGTTCTGGAAGGAAAAAAACGGACCGCCGATGTTCTTCGCGTGACTGTAGAACACGTCAGGGACTGTCCGCGCTATGCTGCCCGTTATATGAGTAATGTTACAGTGAAGAAGTCGCCTTTGTGGATGCGGGAGCGTCTTGTGTCTTGCGGCATCAAACCCATTAATAATATCGTAGATGCCGCAAATTATATCATGCTTGAAACAGGCCAGCCGCTTCATATT
>Ga0154907_119_pt2 | contig 23342 bp, 24 predicted proteins | sample RifCSPhighO2_01_FD_105876 | JGI IMG/M metagenome (GOLD analysis project Ga0154907, IMG submission 105876) | Candidatus Ryanbacteria bacterium RIFCSPHIGHO2_01_45_13 | reverse complement strand
CGCAAATCAAAAACCATCAAGTGTAAAGAACCTTGTATTCGCCAAGAAGTGCTGGACAAACAAATTTCCTCTCTGCTTCAAAAAGTTTCTTTGCCGCAAGATTGGGCGGGACAATTATTTTCAATGCTTGAAAAGGACAAAAAGGAATCCGCCCAATCCTGCTTTGCTTTTGTTCAAGAGGCCCAAAACAAAATCAAAGACATCAACATAAAGCTCCAGCGACTTCTGGATGGCTATTTGGAGCAAGATATTGAGCGCGAAATCTATCGCCAAGAAAAAGCTAAACTCCTTTCCGAAAAGAAGTCGCTGGAAGAACAAATCACTAAACTTGAACAAAAGCAAAATGATTGGGTCGAACCGATGAGAAACTGGTTAAATTACGCTCAAACACTCACAAAAATCGCAAGTGATGGCAACCTTTTTGAGAAAAAGGTTGCCGCCAAAGAAGTCTTTGGGTCGAACCTCTTTTTGGCCAACCGCGAGGCGCGGCTCGCTGCGCCGAGCGGCTCTGAAAACAAGCCCCAAAATCAATGGACGGCTCTGCGAGCCGCCCACGAAATGGCTTCCGAAAAACCGCGAAGTATGGTTCTGGTGGACGGTACAGGATTTGAACCTGTGACCCCTGCAATGTGAATGCAGTGCTCTGCCGCTGAGCTAACCGTCCCCGCATGTGAAGTTATGGGTAGGTCACCGATTTATATCTATGCTACCGCATAAGCGGTAACCGGAAAATACTTACACATTTTCTGTTCTACCACCACACTAAGTGCCCTTTTCTATTATTTGAAACTCATCTAAAAGAATCTCATGCGGCCCTCGTAATAATGTTTGAATGAATTTATCACGCATCCCGTATCTTAATTCAAATTCCTCCGTTGGAAAAACAGTGTACACAATCTCTTTCCCCAACTCCCGCTCAAGCCGCTTGAGCATAAGTTCAAGTTGTTTCTTTTTTATCTGATCTCCAACAAGAAGCAAATCAACGGGGTTTGATGGCCTGTCTAAAAATATTCCCGATACTATCACGACTTTAGGATTTCCGATTTTTTTAGCATTTTTCCCTATCTGTACGCGAGCCTCCGGAATGACAGAAGTAAAAAGCTGCCTCAATTCCCGAACATAAGGAAACTTTGGATCAAGTATAAATCCCTGTTTTCTTGTTCTTGTTTTTTTTGATTTCTTACCTTTTCCTTTTTTAAAGAATTCGCTCCCGATATTCTCATCCGCGGTTGTTATTCCTTTCTTAATAAATCCTGCTTTAAGTAATGTATTGATGTCTTTTTTTAATGGTATCGGCTTTGTATTGGTTCTTGTTTTTAAGACAGCGAGAGGAAAAACCGCTTCCTGATTTAAAAGAAAAAAGCGCAGCAGTTTTACCCTTAAAGGAGATCCAAAAAGGATATCTAATGCGCTTTTTTTTGGTGTCATAGTAGTGTTGTGTGTTACAAACTACGGACTACAGACAGTATCTATTTTAACGTTACTGTCGCTCCTGCTTCTTCTAGTTTTTTCTTCAGTTCCTCGGCCTCTTCTTTTGCAACTCCCTCTTTTATCGCTTTCGGAGCGGCATCCGCAAGGTCTTTTGCTTCTTTCAGTCCAACCCCGAGCGCTTCCCGCAACACTTTAATAACCTGTATTTTCTGTCCTCCTGCGCTGGTAAGCTCTACGTTAAATGAAGATTTTTCCTCACCTGCTCCTTCGACTCCTCCAGCAGCAACTCCTCCTCCGGAAATAACAACCGGCATAGCGGCCGATACACCAAATTTTTCTTCAAGCACCTTAACCAACTCCGAAAGATCCAGAACACTCATGGATTCTATTTTTTCGACTATATCTTTAAATTTTACTGGCACATCCATCATGGTTAATAATACTACTACATTATCAATAATTTGTTAATAAGACCCTTAAGAAATATGTAGCATTGCTTCACACCCACCTTAGGCGCGAGCTATTATGCCGGGTTTCCTACGGGGTAGACCTTTTTTTCTTTATTTGTTCCAATGCATATACAAACCTTCTCTCCAAACCACCGAGCACTCTTACAAAACCACCAATCGGCCCGTTCAGCGCTTGTAATAACTGTCCCAACAACACCTCGCGCGAAGGAATAATGGCAAGCGAGAGGATTTTTGAAGCGTCCACTTCCTGTTTTTCAAATATACCGCCGAGTACTTTAAACGTTTCCTTATGTTTTTTGGCAAAATGATAAGCATCGCGCGCTGCGAGTATAGGATCCTCATAACCGATCACGATCCCGATCTCTCCAGCTAATCTGCCGGATGCTTCATACCCAGCGTCCTGTAACGCGCGCTCAAGCAACGTTTTCTTCACAACCATGTAGTCAATGCCATCTTCTCTCAATGCTTGCCGCAATGCTGTTACTCCCGGCACATCAAGACCATGGAAGTCGGTAAAAACCACAATACTCGCCTTTTTTAGCCGTTTGGCGGCATTGCTTATTATTTGACGCTTTTTTTCTCTGGTTATGGGCATAAAAATAAAACGGCTAAAAGCCGCTTTTTCCTGCCCGACGCAGCCGAAACCGCGCGTTAGGGTTGCCTAGGAAGGACTTATGAAATAGGACAAAACGGCCTCCAGTTCTGGGTTATTGGTTTTATTCCCGATCCCGCTCTGGCTTTTCTGTCCGCCTGCCTTCTGTCTGCGGCTTTGTATGCTTATTCAGTATTATGCAAGGAGATAAAAATGTCAAGGCGATGTATACGTCCACCATATATAGCACTCCTCGGCTGTAAAATGACAGCCGTTTTTATGACCAGACAATTCAATAAATCTATCCACAATGAAAGTTGTTTTTTGAACTTTTGCAACCCAATATAATCAATTAAACTTCCCTTGCATTTATAATTATCACAAATTCTCCTCTTGTTTTATGATAATTATTAATCTTTAATAAGGTTTCTATAACTTCGGGAATTTTGCCTCGTATTATCTTTTCATATATCTTTGTTACTTCTTTTACTATAACTACTTCTCGATCAAGACCTAGAAACGCTTCTAGGTCTCTAAGCGTCCTGTATAACCGGTGTGGGGACTCATAAAGCACCATTGGAATGGTAAACTCCTTCATTTTGCCAAAAAACGCTGTTCTGCCCTTTTTATGCGGCGGAAAGCCTAAAAATACGAACCTGTCAGCATTCACGCCAGATACGGACAAAGCTGCCGTAATGGCAGAAGGCCCCGGCAGTGACACTACCGGAAACCCTGCATTCAACGCATCACTTACAAGCCGTGTACCGGGATCTGAAATGCCGGGTGTGCCGGCGTCTGTAACCAGCGCAATGCTTTTTCCTTTTTTAAGCAATGAAAGGATTTTGCGTGAAACGGTGTGATGCACTTGTTCACGGTATGAAATAAGCGGCTTTGAAATACTGTAATGGCTTAAAAGTTTTTTGGTGACACGCGTATCTTCACACGCAATCACATCAACGTTTCTTAAAATCTCAATCGCGCGGAAGGTAATATCCTTTAAATTTCCTATCGGAGTTGCAACGACGTATAATGTCATAAAACAAATCAATCATCGTTAAACTGAATCTCATCCCCAACTGAAATATTCATGCGTTCCGCGGCGCCTCCGGCGATTTCCAACACCAGATCAACTGCTCCCGGAGATTCTATAACACGCACGCCTGATTCAGCTTCTGGTCGCATACTATAAATACCCGTAACACGCCCGGATCGAATCCAAAGCACATCCAACGGGATTAATACGTTTTTGTTCCAAAATGCAGCAACGCGCGGCATATCAAAAATAAACAGCATTCCATTATTATCTGACAGGTTTGTAACTCCCATCAACCCATTCTGCTGCTCTTCTGGTGTGTTCGCAATGTTGACGTTAAAGACAGCATCACGGACGGTAACAACTTGCTTCATAACATCATCCCCGCCCGTTTGACGCTCTCCGGAATTCCCAAAAAACCCAAAAACCAAAAAGATAAAAAATACTGCGATAAGAAATAGAAAGGCGCGTATCATCATATATTACATGCCCCATTATAACACACGGATGAAGATGTGGTGAACATATCTGAAGAATGCAAAAAATATTTACCTGTTATATCCTTAATCTATGAGTTTTGCAAAAACGGCATTTATCCTAACGCTCGTCACTATCGTTACACTGGTCACAATAGACCTATACGAAACACTGCGCAACATAAAACGGATAACGGCAGTTACAACACCGAAAGAATCGGTAATTTCTTTTGATAAAAAAATACCATCATCCCTTTCTCAAATACCCGATCATCAAACCCGTGATGGCAGCGAAGATAATGAAGCGAAAACCGGAAACAGCAACGAATTACCGCTGGAAAAAAATCAACCCCAAAACATCCCTCAACCTGCCGCAACATCTCTAACGTCACTCAAAACCCCTTATAAAGCTATAACCGAACAAACAAATGAACCGGCTAAAACCGCAATTCCCTCCAAAGAACTCTATGGATATGTCTCTTCCCGTGTAGTTAATTTCTTTTGTGATACAGGCGAGAGCCAAGTAGTCATAGCCACAGGGACTATTATTCACCCAAAAGGCTATGTTTTAACCAACGCCCATGTTGCAGAAAACATAAAAAAACAAAAATGTTTATTAAGAAAAGGGTCTCCTGCCAGGCCTTTTGCTTATGGTGAGTTAGTGTTCTTCCCTAAAAATTACGGCGCTGCTGCCACTACCGACGAAAACGCCGCAAAGGATCTGTCCATTTGGAAAATTACAGAGCCGTCCGGTGCGTATCAATTCCCGGACACATTTGAATATATGGAAATTGATTTTGAAACACAGCTAAAAGGCGGAGAGTCGCTCTCATCGTTCAGTTACGCGGCGGAGCTATTAAGCTACGACGTTGCCTTAAGGCATCTCCATCTCCTTTTTACAAGAACGACCGTTACAGCATTTAACGATTACTTCATTGAATCTGAAGAAAGTTTAAGTTCCCAAAAAGGATCGTCGGGCGGAATATTGGTTGACCGGTTCAACGGAAAACTGCGCGGGCTCATTTTTGGGGTTACCAAAGAAGAAACCATTAATGACAGATCGCTTATTTCACTAACCCCACAGGCAATAAATACAGCAATATCAGCAGAAACAGGGATGGACCTTTTAGACTATCTTGCGACAAACCCTTAAAGAACAAACGGGATCAGGGCAAAGACAATATACTTCCTCTTTTCTTAACGAGTGTTTCTTTTTCTAATGCGAAAATAACTTTATAGAATCGCTCGCTGTCCAATTGGATCTTCCGGCGTAAGGCCGCCATTGTATATCCTTGTTTGTGCTGAGTAAGCAATGCCATAACTTTCCCACGATAAAAACGATCAGAACCGCTAAAACGCTTTGGTGGTTTTTTATACCGAAAATCTTTCACAACGCCGTGCAGACCTTGAAACGGACAATCACTGCTGTGCCCTATCGCCTTGCAGTAAAGCGCGCCGACATCTATCACTGCCCAATTCCATTCTTTTCCCTTCTTTTTTGGGATAAGTGGTTTTGCAAAGGAATAAAGCGCATTGTCACTTGGCGGACAATCCTTAAAAAACACGCGAGAAAGCACGCGGCGAACATTGGTGTCAATCATTGGTTCATTCAATCCGAATGAAAATGCAAGGAGCGCAGAAGCGGTTGCTGATCCAACCCCGGGAAGCCGTAACAGTTCTTCACGCTTATTTGGGAACATTCCCTTGTGTCGTTTTTGAATGAGAACGGCAGTTTCCCATAAAAACTTCGCCCGCCTGTTATAGCCAAGCCCAGACCACACACGAAGCACAGCGCCAAGAGAGTTTCGAGCAAGCGCTGCTGCAGTAGGAAAACAGCGCAAAAACTCGCCGTACTTTGGAAGCACGCGGCTTACCTGTGTTTGCTGAAGCATTATCTCTGAAACAAGAATACTATATGGATCTGCCGTTTTTCTCCACGGCAAGCTACGGCCGTATCTTCCATACCACGAAAAAAGAATATCATTAAACTGCCGCTTCTTTTTTTTCATGCAATCACCCAACTTTTTAATAAGATTTCTGTGATCGGTGCAACTTCCCCACCTTACTCTCCCTATCAGGCGTACTAAGTAAAATCGCACCGAATTTCTTTAATTCTTTTTTGCACTTATCGCATTTTGGATTTATTGCCATATTATTTACTGTGACATTTTTTATCCTTCGACTTCGCTCAGGATTGCGAGATGTCACTTCCCGTGACATCGCTTATAATTCCTAGCGAGCTTACAGGCGAAAGCTTGCTTGCATCTGGGGAGGGTGACGGAATTTCAAGCACTGTCATGGCGCATGACAGCACTGTTGCTTGTTGACTAGCTCGCAAGGATTCTTTATTCCTTTTTCTCGAGTTCTTCGTACAAAGCATGGATTGAATCTCCAAGAGTTGCTTCAGGATGTTCTTCGCGCCACTTTTTCACTTCGGTCATCAGACTCTTTTGACGCTTTTTGTATTCTTCTACCAGCAGCGTTTTCATTGCTCGTTCTTCTTCGCTCAGACCCTTAAAATCTATACCCATTGCTTCGAGCAGACTATCTGGTCGTACATTTTTTGATTCTCTTTCCATATTTCTCATAATACCTTACCCCTACGCTCCGTGACAGCGCTGTTGCTTGTTGCCACAAACACAGGGATTATCTAAATCTCTGCCATTCTGATTTTTTGCCATTTCGCTTATTTTCAACCATCACCAGTTCATCATAAATACCATCGATCAATTGATACTTTTTAGCCTCTTCCAAATTTACCCATGCATGCTTATCAGATTCGTCTGGCTTTAATGTAATATCGCCACCTGCATAATGAGCTACACACGATATTACCAGCGATGGGTTTCCGTCAGCATGAATCGTTGCTAAGCTCGTCACATACTCAATATTGTCTATATCTATTCCTACCTCTTCTTTTACTTCCCGCCGCAGAGTTTGCTCTAACACGTTATACCAATAGTGCTCGGTGTCTTTCGGCAATTCCAGATAATCGCTCGTTTCCATTTTCCCGCCGGGCACCGTCCACATTCCCGGAAATCGCTTTTTGTTCGGCGATCGTCTGGTGATCAAATATTTTCCATCTTTTACTACAATGGCAGTAATCGCTACTTCATGAAGATGTTGATTTTGATTCTCCATAAGATTATTTTATCATCCTTAAGCCCGTTGGGCACTTTTTGAATTTATTTCCTAATCTGCAGAGATTTCTTCGCTTTTCTGACTATCTTCTTAACCAACTTTTCCTTCTTGGTGGTATATATCTCTCTCGTATTTTGATACTTTCCAGCTAGTTTGGATTTTAATTCAGAATAATGCTTCGCTGTACTTTTGTGTTTACGAAGATAATCCCTAAACAAAATCATGTCTTCAGTGTAGCCGCTGTCATTTTCTCCAACGTGAAGATAATGCGTTCGCTTTTCTTCAGGACCTTTCGTGAAGAATAATCTCTCTTTTTTTACATCATTCTTTTTTAATTCGTAACCTAAGGCCTGGAGTTTTTTTACGTAGCGTTTCGTTTTTTGAAGTGACGGAACGATAAGGGCTATATCTATAATCGGTTTGGCCAGTATCCCCGGGACAGCAGTACTCCCGACATGTTGAATATCAAGCGCATCTTTACTAAAAACTTTTCTTATTTTCTTTGCTTCGCGCTCAAAACTTTGTTTCCATGTCGGATTATGCTTTACCAGTTTTACTGTACCTCGTTTTAATCCAATCATAGATTTAGCGTTCCTATTGCCCATGACACTTTTTATCCATTCGACTCGCTTCGCTCGCTCAGGATAAACGTTGTCACGGAGCGTGACAACGTTTATATTTCTTCCCAGATCCACACGGACATGGATCATTTCTGCCAATCTTTTTCCTGCCCGCAGCGCCTGAAACGTTTGAAACTGTTTGCTGTTGTCCTGATACCGAAACACCCGACCGCGCTGAAACCAAAGCAGGCGGAGGCGGTGCAATGCGTTTTAAAGGGCCTTTATGCGTGCTGAATTCCTGATCAACAGCTTTTAAGATATTCTGCGTAAAGAGATTATTGAGATGCTCATGGAACGTACGAAAAAGCCGAACAGCCTCATTTTTATATTCCACCAACGGATCGTGCTGACCATATGCGCGAAGGCGCACAGAACTTCTTGTGTGCTCCATAATCTCCAAATGATCGTGCCAAAGGTAATCAATAATCTGAAGGTATAACAGTCTTGCCGTTTCGTAAAAGTGTTCTTGCTCTTTTTCAATGCGTTTCAGAAGGGCGTTTTTAAAGGTTTCGCTGATTATATTTTTAATTTCCTCGCGGTTATCCATTCCAACGATTTTTTCCCTCAACCCTTCAATATTCGTCACACTCATCACGACCTCCGCCAACTCTTCTCTCATCCAGTTATCCTGTACTCCATGAATATGGGCATCAACAACCTTTTGAGCAAATGATTCAAGCATATCATCAACCGACTTTTTTATTCTTGTTTCATCGGCCATGAGCATTTCGCGGCGGGATTTATATACGGAAGTCCTTTGACGAGAAAGCACATCGTCATATTCCAGTAAATGCTTCCTTGTATCAAAATGAAACCCTTCTATTTTTGTCTGTGCTGATTCTATTGATCGAGAAACCATTTTACTCTCAATTGGCTCGTCTTCTCTTATCCCAAACGTTCCCATAAGACGCTTTAACTTTTCGGAAGCAAAAACACGCAGCAGGTCATCTTCTAAAGAAACAAAGAACTGAGTGCTGCCCGAATCTCCCTGACGACCGGATCTGCCCCTCAACTGATTATCAATCCGTCGGGCTTCGTGACGTTCTGTGCCAAGAACGAAGAGGCCTCCTAATTCCCTCACCACTTGAGCTTCTTCGGGGATCGGCGGATTCCCACCGAGAATAATATCAACGCCTCGTCCCGCCATATTCGTAGCAATAGTCACCGACCCCTTTCGACCGGCCTGAGCAATTATTTCTCCTTCACGCTCGTGATTCTTTGCATTGAGCAATTCATGTTTTATACCTTCTTTTTTAAGCAGGAAAGAGAGCTTTTCGTTCTTTTCAATAGAAACTGTTCCGACAAGAATCGGGCGGCCAAGTCCATAAAGTTCTTTAATTTTTCGGACCACCGCAGTCCATTTCCCTTTCTCCGTTTGGTAAACGGAGTCTGGAAAATCGTGACGAATCATGGGTTTATGGGTAGGAATAACGGCAACATCCAAGTTATAAACCTTTTGGAACTCTTCCTTTGAAGTGAGGGCTGTTCCGGTCATTCCGGCAAGCTTTTCGTACATGCGAAAATAGTTCTGAAACGTCACAGAAGCAAGCGTACGCGATTCTCTTTGAATGGAGACGCCCTCATTGGCTTCAACTGCCTGATGAAGGCCCTCGGACCATCTTCTGCCGGACATCAGACGCCCGGTAAATTCATCAACAATGATAATTTCCCCGTTTTTAACCACATAATCCCTGTCCTTTTTATAAAAAACCATCGCACGAAGCGCCTGCTCAAGATGATGCACATAGCGGACACCGTGCTCAGTATAAATATTTTTCACGCCAAGCAATTGCTCAACTTTTTCAATCCCTTCCTCAGTAAGCGTTACTACTTTCAGCTTTTCATCAATATCGTAGTGTTGGACGCTTTTTAGCTTAGGAACAATCTTAGAAAACACTTTATAGAGCTCCGCCGACTCGGTGTCCGGAGCGGAAATAATCAATGGAGTGCGTGCCTCGTCAATCAATACTGAATCAACCTCATCAACAATAGCAAAGTAGTGTTCTTTTTGCCTTATGGATTCTTTTCTCATTTCAAGGTTGTCTCTTAACCAATCAAAACCGAACTCATTATTAGTGCCGTAGGTAATATCAGCTTCGTATGCTTCTTTGCGGCTTACAGGACGCAGAAATTCTCCTATCACCTTAAAACTGCCGAGTGCATCGCGTTTCTCATCAAGCGAATCAGCTTTCTCGCCTTTATACATTGGGTCGTACCTGTATGAATGGTCATGCACGATACAACCGACAGTAAAGCCAAGCGCGTGGTAAATTTGTCCCATCCATACGGTGTCTCTTTTTGCAAGATAATCGTTGACGGTTATCACATGCACACCTTTCCTTAAAAGCGCGTTTAATGAAACGGCTAACGTCGCGGAGAGCGTCTTTCCCTCACCGGTGCGCATCTCGGTAATATTTCCCTTGTGAAGGACAATGCCGCCCATAAGCTGAACGTCATAGTGACGCTGATGAAGCGTCCGCTTAGCCGCCTCCCTTGTAAAGGCAAACATATCGGGAAGCAATATGTCCAGATCTTCTCCATTTTTGGATTTATCCTTCAGCTCCAAAACAGCCTCTTTTAATCGCTCGTCACTGTACTGCTCATACCCTTCCTCAAGCGCATTAATGCCCTTGACAATGGAGCTTAATTTATGTATTCCTTTTATACCGCTATCACCGAAAAAATTCTTTATAAGCGACATAACCCGAACATTTTAACGCAAACAAGCCATAAAATCAAAAAGAACACCCTCTTGGGGTGTTCTTTGAAGCATAGAAACAATGCTTATTTCCTTCCCTTCCCTCGCTTTGCGCTCTTTCGCTTCTTTGGAACTGCTTTTTTCGCTACTTTTTTTCTTCTTTTTGCCATTTTTCTTTCTTAAAAATTTATAATATACATTTAGACAAATATCGACCATATCTATCTAAACAAAACACTTTAGTAAAAAACTATTAAAAAAGTTTTTATAACTTGCTTCTAATATAATTATCGTTCATATGAAGAATAAAAAAAAATGTTTTTCTGATAAAACTGTGGATAACTTTTTAAATTTAAACTTATTTTGCGTCCGATCGTAAAAATTTATTTGAAAAAGACAAAAACGACTGCAAGAATTACTTATCACAGTGTGTTTTACCGGAAATGCTCCTCAAAAAACAATAACTTTCTTCGACGTGCAGGGTATCTTGGCGGAGCTTTAAAGTGAAGAACAAATATAAATGTTTTATATCACTTTTTTTTAATGCGCCTTAACCGATCCTTTACAAGGCGACCTCCTCGCCTTGTGATCGTCTGTCTTTTACTCTTGAAACGTTTCAATTCACGCGTAATTTCTTCCTCAACAAGATCAATAACTTCGTGCGGGTCTTCTCCAAAATGTTCAGCTCTTAAAAGCTTTCTTCCGACACTTAAGTTCGTCTCGGCCCTCCATACTTTTCCCTTTTTATGATGTCGTGTTGTCAGCTCCAACTCGATGTTCAGCATCGCTGCATCATCTTTTTTTAATAACTTTTCCAAAGGACGCACAAGTTTGTCTTTAATATAAGTCCTGAGCGACGGGGTAAGCGTTATTCTCGTTACTTTGATGTTTACTCTCATGTTTTTATTATACGATAAACCTACTCCACGAACACTGCCAATGCCACTACGGTAGTCCAAAGGCCATCCTTGTTTCCGACAGCGGATTGAGTAATGTTCGACGTTCTTATAATCTTCCCGCTCATTTTATAAATCTCCTCGCGCTCATCCCATGCTTTATTCGCGTCAAACTCAATACCAAGTGTTTCGGCAAGCATACTTGCGGCAAGATCCTCGGCATACTCCCCGGCTTTTTCGTCTGTTTCACCAAATGGGTGGTGTTCAGAGAGATAACCATATTGGTCTCCATCAGCCGGCAACGCAACACCGATTGAAGCAGCGATGAGCCTATTCGGTTCGTTTGTAGCGTTGCGTGCCATTACAACATAAATAATGGAGCCCGGGGAAAGCGACTCTAATCCGACACCCATGGAAACCCGCTTGCAGTTTGGCGGATAAATGGACGAAACACTGACAAGATTGTACGGCGCGACACCTGCCGAGCGTAAAGCCGCCTCAAAGGAAATAAGATATTCTTTGTGAATGCCGACACCTTTCGTAAAGAATATTTTTTTAGGAACCATATGTTTTGTTTTTTAAGCAAGCGCAAGCGTTATATGAAACCACTGCCGCATTACCAACCGACATATTGGATCTCCTCTTCCAATCGAACGCCATGTTTTTTAAGCACGGCTTCACGCACTTCCTCAATAAGCATTTTCATATGATCTGCACTTGCATGGCCGGTATTAATAAAGAAATTTCCATGTTTTTTAGAAACCATGGCATTCCCAACCTTTTTTCCTTTCAGGCCGGAGGTATCAATTAAATATCCTGCTGGACCATCAGCATCCGGATTTTTAAAAATACAACCCGCGCATTGTTCCCCAATATCCTGCTCTGAAAGGCGTTTGGTGGTATATTGTTTCACCAGTTCCTGACTTTTCACAGGATCGCCTTTATGTAATCTGATTGTTGCCTGCAAAATCACCAAAGAAGGATCGTGTTTAAAGATACTGTCCCGATAAGAGAAGTTGCAATCTTTATTATTCAACTCAATCCTCTGAAATTGCGAATGTTGGATTTGTGATCTATCCGTGATTTGACCATTTGGATTTGGGATTTTCAGAACGCTTACGTGTTCGACCACATCTTTTGTTTCCACTCCAAAACACCCTGCATTTCCGCGAACCGACCCTCCCAGAGTACCGGGAATCCCGATCGCCCACTCAAATCCGGATAGTCCAGCACGAATACTTTCCCGTACGATCTGGGCCATTGGGGTTCCAGCGCCAGCAATAACGTTATTACCTTCAACTACTATGCCCCCAAGATCGATCTTTATTACAATTCCCCCAAACCCCTCATCAGAAACCAAGATATTAGAACCGCCGGACAGAAGGAACATTGGGAGACTGTTATTGATGGCAAAATGAATCGCTTCCTTTAATCCTGCCTCATCCCGTACTCTGGTAAAAAAACGCGCCGGACCTCCTATCTTGAAATAGGTATAGGGGGCTAATAAAACGTTCTCTTCTGGGGCGGTTGTCACTGCTCTTCTACAATCACTATTCCGCCGAGGGACGGTCGAAGGTGATCGTGAAATTGCCACCTACCGACTCTTTCAAACCGAAATGAATACGTTTCACCTTCTTTGAGTCCCCGGCATGCATCGAATATATTGATCTTGTCATCTGTGTCACATTTTTTTGTATTTGATCCGGGGTAGACAGTATGGACGGGATGAACATCGGATGCCGGCCACGCCGAATGACCTGATTTATTTACCCATGTTACCGTTGTTCCTTTCTTAACGGTAATAGCTCTGGGAGTAAAACCATCACCGGTTATTTCAATCATGATGTTCTTTTTTTCCGGTGTTTCAAGTTCCGCCGCGGGCTTTTGCATGTCACTCTCTTTTTCTTCTAATGCAGCACCGCATCTTCCCCGGTGTACAACTTCAACGCCTGCTTTTCTTGCTTCGCATTCATTTCCATATGTCTTGGCGTCTTTTCCGCAAACCGGCAGAAACACTGCGGTACATAAAATCTCTGAACGATCAGGTTTTTGACTTCTTATCCCGTCATCCTTGTCGCTTTCATCAATTCCGTTCTCTGCTTCGTCATCATCATCCTCGTGCATCAGTCCTTCAAGCGTCCTTTCTGCGTTTGAAGAATTTCTATAAGATGCGGTTGCCTGCCCGAATGCATCACCTATACGCTTTTCCTGAAAAGCAACAAGGGCTTGATCTAAATGGTACTGCGCGTTTTTCATAAGACGCTCAACACCGGTGGGGATGTCCATACCCTCACCACGCATGCGCTCAAGCAATTCTTTTGCTTCTTCCAATTCTTCCTTAGCATCCTCAATACTCTCTGCGGTGCGCTGTATAAACGCTTCTTTATCAAAGAACCCCTCCTCTAAACGCTTTAATACTTCCTCTGTAGTGGTCGCATGATGCTTGATGCGGCTTCTTATTTCTAAAACTCTGCTGATTGCTTCTTTTTTATGATCACGCAGTTTTTCTTTTAAGTCTTCAGCCCCATCCCGCGATTCAAAATCAAGGAGTTTTTGCTCTAAACGTTCAATACGATTTTCCAACACCTCCTCTAAATGTTCTTTTTTTGGATCATCATCCGATAATTCCTCGACGCGTTTCAGAGACTCGTCGATACGGTTTCTGATTCGGTCAAGATTGCGCTCAATAACCTCCTCTATACGCTCTTCATCAACATACTTTTTTTCATGCTGACGAATGAAAACTTCCTGCGCCCTGTCATGTCCGCGGCGCGATGCCTCAAGCGCGCGCCTCAAAGCGTCATGAGCTTCTTCCGGAGCATTTTCCAACACGCGCTCCAACACTTCCTCATGACGCGCAAACACCGCATTTAATCGTTCAATGGCGGCAGAAACATCGCGTCCTTCTTCATCAAGGCGCTCAAAATCATTTGCTGAATCGTCCACCATATTGGAAAGACGCTCCCGCAGTTTTTCAACCACTTCCACCTCCGCATCTGCTTCAACAACCGCCTTCAGCTCCGCAAGCCGCTCTTCTGCAAACCGGGCCTTGAGCTCTGCCTTCTTTACAGCTCCAAAAGTAAATATGTGAAGGCGTGTCCATTCCCCGGTTCTGTCAAGAAAATAAAATAGACTCTCTGGTTTTATCCCCGCCTCAACGTTCAACGACTCTTGCTGTGCGAAAACAGGAAATACAAACAAGAGCAGAGCTGCGATAGTAAAAGTAAAACAGAAAAATATTTTGCCAATACGACATGAAACATCCGCCATATGTTTATTGTTTATTTTGTCTTTCTTTTAAAACTGTTAATATTTTATATAACCACAAATAGTTCAGAGGCCAGAGAGAGGTTTACTCCTTTCTATGTCCTGATATGAGTGCCGTCTCTCTGACCACTGAAATACTCGTAGCCATCAAAAAACACGTATCATCACGGGATCTGACTTCAATATTATAATTATACCTAAATATTAAATGAAGCAAAATATGCTGTCTATATAGATACGTCCCGCTCCTGCCAATGGTTGGTTGGGGGGTTGAATTACCAAAAAAAACTTTCTTTATAAGGATTCATCTCGCTTAGCTATGAATTCATAAGCAACGCCGACCCAATAATGCAACCCAAAACACAAAACCCCGCGGGGGGCGGGGTTTTGTGCAGACATAGATGAGTCTCCCCTTATGGGAAAACACTCATATAAAGATATATATAGCATATTTTTGGAAAATGTGCAAGATGTGGACGAACAAGACGTGGATAGAACATCAAAAAAGCCATATTATGCCGTATTTCGCAGCAATGTCCTTATCCCTTCCTCAAATTGCATTTTAGGCTCCCAACCTAACAGTTCCTTCGCTTTCTTTATATCAGCGAGCGTATCTTTTGATTCAAGCCTCGCCTCAATATATTGAACAGGCCCTCCTATAAGAGAAGCCAATGCATTTATAGACGTGTTGCTGCCTCCACCGATGTTTATCACATCTCCCTTTCCCACTTTATCGCTTTCCATGGCCAGTATGTTTGCCTGTACAACATCGCTCACATGTGTAAAATCCCGAGTTTGGCTGCCGTCACCGGTGATGGTAAGAGGTTTTCCCTGTCGTTTCTGTTTAATAAATTTTCCTATGACCAGCGCATAATCCCCTTCCGGATTATACCTCGGCCCGTAGACATTAAAATACCTTAACGAAACCGTTGGCAGGCCGTATACTTCATAAAATATCTTGCAGTATAATTCACCAATATATTTTTGAAGCCCGTAAGGACTTTTTGGATTAACACGCATGTCTTCGGTAAGCGGAAGAGTGTTCTGATCGCCATAAGCGGAACTCGACGCGGAATAAACAAATTTTTCAGCGCCAGCGTCTTTTGAAGCAACAAGCATGTTCAAAGCGCCATCAACATTGACTGCATTTGTTTCTATAGGATGTTCAATAGAGAACGGGACTCGCGGCAGAGTCGCCAGATGAAAAACGCATTTCACCGCTCCCAGATCTTTAAATACTTTTCTTATCTTTTCCAGATCGCGTATATCTATAATATGCAAAACGGCGTCCTTATGTACATGCTCTTTCTTTCCGCTGTGCAAATTATCAATGATGTGTACTTCGTGACCGCGTTCAACAAGAGCATCCGCTAGGTGCGAACCAATAAACCCTGCTCCCCCGGTTACAACACATTTCATAATGGATCATCCACGTCTATATGAGAGTTCACATGTCCAATTTCCAGTCCCTGCCTTTTGAGCAATTCATTGTTTCTTTTCCTAATCGTATCAAACAGCTCTTTATCCATTCCTATCCTTTCCAAAAACGCTATAAGCCCGTCAAGATCTTTTGGAAGACAATACCCTCCAAACCCCCTGTAATTTCCGTGGTTTATATCGGTATGGGACATCCCGATGCGATAATCCGCACCGAGAGCCTTCCGCACATTTTCATAATCTGCAGAAAGTTTTTCACATGTATCTGCTAAATGATTTACAAACGTCACTTTCCACGAAAAGAACGCATTACCAAACAACTTTGCCAGTTCGGCTTCTGTGGCTGTAAGCATGTGTTTGTTGTATCCGCTTCCCCATGGAGACATAAAAGGCGCCATTGGAAGAAGACGTAAAACTACATGAGCCGCATCAATGCTTTTATCGGTAAAACCAACAATTTGACGATCCGGCTTTATCATGTCAGACCACGCTTGCGACTCAGTCAAGAATTCCGGATTGAAAAGAATTTTATGCTGCGGGTATTCGTTTTGGAGCCGCTCTGTCGTTCCCGGGGGCACCGTTGACTTTACAACAACAATCTTGTTGCCTTGCATCATTCCCACTACAGACTCAACGGCTGAAAGGTTGTAGTCTCCATTTAGCCCGTTTGGCGTCGGAACAGTCGCAAAGACAATATCCGCGCGGTTAACGTCATCGGTGTAAAATTTTTTATGGTTAATATCGTAAAGGAAGAGGTCCTCTCCACGTTTTAAACCCTTCACCTCGCGAAAATACCGCTCCAGCGGTTTTCCAACCATTCCGATACCGATAATTCCAATTTTGTGATTTATCTGTTTTTGGCTTTGTTGGTCGTTCATAATGATAAATATTATTCCGGTAATGTGTTTATAAACATTTCTGCAGCGCTTTTTTGAGAAGGATCATAGGTAACGGCGCTTGCTGCGGCTTGACGGGCATTATCGTATAAACCAGCTCGTTTGTAAAGGTCTGCAAGTGCCGCGTATTGGCGCGCGACAGTTTTATCTCTCCTGCTGGGATCCGCCCCTGAAAGAGTTTCTTTTATCCTTAATATGTGAAAATCAATCGCTTTCTCAATGCGACCAACTTCATAATATGTATCACGGAAAATTTCCTTATTAAAGAACGGATGGTTGGCAAAAAGCCACTCCAGTTCCGCTGTCTCTCTTTGTTGATCGCCCACTTCTATCGCGTGCACACCGGCGTTGATATGAAGTAATGGATTGTTTGGAAGAAGCAACATGGCCTCATCTAAAGCATTCCACATGCCCTTGTAATCTCCTAACACCTTGCGGGCCTGTGCAATCTCCAAGTAGATTTGAATTCTCCCATAAGAAAGCATTTTTGACTTTACAAAAAGCTCTTCCGCTCGCTCTGCGTATTGGGGAGAATCTAAAAGGACTGCTCCTAAATTATATAACGCGCCCTGGTACATATACCACTTCACGTCTTTCGGTTTCTCCGCGATATTTTCTTCCATTTTTAAAACAGCATAATCAATAACGCGTTTTAAAGACTCTTGGTTACGTTCCCCTCCTTGTTTTAAAAACTCAAACACATATTCAGCGACACCCCTACGTACATCCACATCGCCGTAGGTATTGTATGCGAGAGCACGATCAATATAATGAAAAGCTTCTTCATCGCGGCCGGAAGCCAAAGCATCATATCCAAACTTACCTAATCTGTTTTCCCGAAGCGGTTTCCATGCGCCAACATATAAAAGCGGCAAAACAACAAGCACGCCCAACAGCATAACAACCGTTCTTGCTGTCGGCGCATGCTTTATAGAAAAGGGAACAATGATGGCGCGCGAATGAATAAATGCAAGTATCGTAAAGAGTAAAACCAAAGAAGTGATGGCATCAAAGACAAAAAGATTCTGTATAAGATGCACTGTTAAAGCAACGAAGAAAACGGCAAAGGTCCAAAACGGCAGTTCTCTTCTCTTCCATGCGCGAAACAGTATGAACATTCCGGAAAAAAATATTCCAAGGTATGTGAAAAGACCGACAAAGCCAGTGGTTGATCCTACATCAAAAATAATGTTATGAGCCCTATCAAACCATGGTTCCTGATCGATCAGACGCGGATCGTAATGTTTGTTAAAGAGCAAATTATAATTCTCAACACCCCAACCTAGAAATGGTCGCTCTTTCCATCCCTCCCACGCAACACTCCACGCAAGAAGTCGTCCTTCAATAGTGCTCCCTGAAAAAGAAATCGATGCAAGGCGGCTTATAGGATCAAAAGAAGAAGCAATAAGCTGATCACGAACAATAAATCCGCTGCCGACGAGCATAAAAAAAAGTATGACGATTCCTCCAACAATTTTTTTAAGAGTTGTATGACGCAAAGAAAGCGTACATCCCTCCCGTGGTCCAAACAACAAAAAAAGAACTGATAAAAACAGCATGCCGCAACCATACGCTATAGCGGCGCCCCTCGTACCCGTAAGCATCAGCGCAAAGAACAGAAGCGCAAGTGAAAAAACCCAAAAAATCGAAACCGATTTGAAACGTTCTTCCCTTAGTAAAAGCCAAAATGTGATAAACGAGGCGAGCAGTAAATAGGAAGCGAGAAAAGCAGAATTGAAAAGTGTAGATTCAATACGAGAGGCGGTTCCGGTCTTAAGAAACTCGGAAATCCCAATCATTGAAACGATGAGAGCAGAGACTGTGGCTATACCGAAAATCCAGCGCCAGTGATATTCTTGAGTAAAGGTGGTGGCAAGTATGATAAAAAACAGCACAATATGTCCAATCGTCCAAAGCCCCATCATGCGCTCATCGTTTGACCAGACACTCTGATAAAAATCCACTCCCAAAAAAGAAGCAACAAGACTGACGCCAAAAAAAAGCAAAACAGCATTCATCAAAAGGCCCTTTCCACGCTGCTTGATGCGTTCAAGAGCGCTTGGAAGCCAAAAAACGAACATAATCTCAACAGTCGTGATAAAAAACACGGTCTTAGCAAACGTCGAGGGAAACAAAAAACCGCGCCAAAAAATAAGCGGCAAGCCGAAAACAGTCAAGAGTGCAAGCATTAAAATAATCCCGGGAAGGTGCTTCAAGGCAATGATTCAAGATCTGTTATAAATGCAGCAATCAATCTTTTGGCTGACTCCGGACTAGAGGTTTCCCGCAATACTTTTTCAGTGTAATCTCTTGCCCGTTCTTTATACTCATCGCTGGCATACACCTTTGCGATTTCCTGGGCCTTGCGATTATTCCCGGCGATCTCATACATATTGATAATTTCCAGAAGTACCAAAGGGTGAGAAAAACCATAATCCTCTATAAAGAGCTGATTCAGCGTTTCAAAGAACATAATTCTTCCGATAAGATCAGAAGATCTTTGAGCGCGCAGAATAAGCAAAGGGATGTCTTCAGAAAGCGGCCCAAAAATGGGACTGCCGGTTCTTTGGCGATGCTCTTTTATAAGATTCGCTGCCTCTTGAAACTCAGCCGCTAAAATGTGGACAGAAAAAACAGGATAAAAGAGAGAACCAAGAGTTCCTAATCTATCAGGCAACGAAAAAGCTGTGCGCGCTATATCTACTGCTTTTTCATTTTGCCCGACAATCAGATATAATTCAGCCAACCCAAGATATGTCTGGATGTAATGAGGAGATAAATGATTTGCCCGATTATAAAATGTTTCGGCTTTCTCAAAACCTTCTCCAGTGACATTCATTAAAACAGTATAGAGTTTCCCTAAAAAAACCGGAGGTCTCGGAGCAAGCTCATTTCTGACAATTTCCTTCTCCATTTCTCCAATACTGTATCGAAGCAATTTGTTAAACGCTTCATTGGTGTGGTCAACGTTTACTGCAATCTGCACAACAGTATCTGTAACCCGTTCTCGGGCTTCCGTGGTGCCAAAGGTATTATAAGCAATTGTTTTGTCAAACTCGCTGATCACTTCTTCCACGGTGCTGTTTTTTGAAAAGGATTGCAGCGCATCAATGAGCTGGTCAGCCGCGAGTATAGGCTTTACATTTAAAAAATAAACAGGAAAAGCAGTCGCAATAACAATGCCAGCGGCAAGCACAAGTCTGTCGGGGAATATGGTGTTCTTGGAGTAAGACGCGCTCCCGCCGGCCTTTTTAAAGTCAACGCGAGCAAGCTCTGTAAAAGACTGATGTAAAAAAGCTAAAATAAATATAAGAAGAATGTACGTTATAAGATTGTCAAATACAAAGACATTCTGCGCTATATAAGCAGAAAACACCCCAACAATGAGAATCGCCACATGAGATTGCATCTTTTGATTTCGGACGAGTTTTAAAAGAATATAACCCGCGCTGATAAAGATAGAAAGATATGCAAAAAAGCCGAGCATACCGGCCGCCACCATCCATTCAAGAAGCATATTGTGTGCTCTGTCAAACCATGGTTCGTTCCCAAAAAGATTGGGGTTGTAATATTTTGCAAAAGGCACTATAAAGTTCTCCGGGCCCCACCCGAGCATCGGCCGCTCCCTTATTGCCTCAACAGCAATGCCCCATATCATGATACGGGGATTTGTTGACAGGTTCTTAAAAGAAACAGATGAAAGACGGGATAAAACCTCAATATTTTTAACCAGAGGGTTTGAAGGAGCGTAAAAAACAACACCAATAAGAACCGCGATGAGCAATATGACGGCTATCGATGCCGCTTTTAAAAAGCGTAAGCGGGAGAACATCATAAACATCGCCGCAACCACCGCTATTCCCCCAAAAAGCCCGATAAATGCCCCGCGGCTTGCCGCGATGAAAAATACCACAAGCTCAAAAACAAAAACTGCTGCGTAGAATGCCCGAAACCAGTTATTGCGTGTACGAAAAAGAAGCATGGCCAGGAAAAATAAATGGAACATTAGATACACTGCAAGGTAAATTGAATTTCCGAACGTCGCATAAGGACGGGCCTCTCCGATAATCTCAACAACATCCAGATACTGCAAAAACCCGTAAAGCGCCGCGACAACACTCACTCCAACGGAGATGTGCAGAAAACCAAACCACTCTTTTTCACTTCGTACGCTGTGCGCGAGCACAAAAAAGAGCGCGAGAAGATGCAAGTGTGTTATTAAACCCTCCATCCGCTCAAAATTTGACCAGAAACTGTGATAAGGATCCACTCCAAAAAACGTTGCAAAAATCAATATTGCAACAAAGAGGGAAAAAGCAATAAGAAGCGGGCTTTTTCTGGGCCGAAACGCAGGATTTAAAACTGCAAGCGCCAGCCACACTCCGAACATAACCTCCGTAATAATGCGGAAATAGAACGCTTTAGCAGTGATAAAAGGGAAAAAGAGATTTTGTGCTACTATGAGCGGCGTAAAGAGCAATAGAAAGAATCCACCGCGGATGATCCATAGAAATACTTTATCAATGGTAGACATTGTGGACATTATTATGTCATGCTGTATCTAAAAAAGCAATAAAAATGTTATAACTTAGATATAAATGCGCTGGGGTAAATTTCAACAACTACTGCTCTTGCTTGGTGATGCTGGGCTTCTGTATCTTTCTTTGCACCTAACACTCTACATAAGATACGGAAACGGAGCATTACCGATATTCTGGAGGCTGCACATCACGCCGTTCACTATTATCTTTGGCATCTGGCTTCTTATTTTTTATATATCGAGGCTCTACGACAGTACAAGCATAGAACGTGCCATCGGAACAGTCATCCAGTTGTTAAAAGCACTTACTGTGGGAGGATTTATAGCGATTGCTCTTTTCTATTTTGTCCCGCTTTTTCTTATAACGCCAAAGACAAACTTGATCATCGCGCTTTCCATTGCGTTTATCCTTTTAACGCTCTGGAGAGTGCTTTTTGGCCAAGTGATCCGTCGTACCGCAAAGTTGCGGGTGCTTATATTCGGAGATTCACCCGAAATACAGGAATTAATCAATTATATCAAGCTCCATCCCCAATTAGGATATGAAATAACAGACCATAAGCAAGCGTTTAGCCATAATCTTGCATCACTCATTAAAGACAAGCACATCTCCATTGTTGTTGCCTCGGAAGACCATCAGTCAAACAAGGCGTTCGTGAACATGCTGTATGAAATTCTTCCGCTGGGCATAAGTTATATGGACTTTGCCTCATTTTATGAAAAACTGCTTGGTAAAATACCCATTTCACTCATCTCGGAAGTGTGGTTTCTTGAGAACCTTGCCGAAACGGAAAAAAGGTTCTTTGGACTCGGAAAGCGTGTTTTTGATGTTGTGATATCTATAGCGCTGCTCACGATAGCTGTTGTACTATTTCCTCTCATTGCGCTTTTGATAAAAATGGAAAGCAACGGGCCAGTTTTTTATAAACACAAACGCGTTGGAAAAGATAGAAAAGAATTTAATCTCATAAAATTCAGGACAATGCAGAAAGACGCCGAAAAGGACGGGCCGCAATGGGCGAAGGTAAATGACCCGCGCGTTACAAAAGTCGGAAAGTTTCTACGCAAGACAAGAATCGACGAGCTGCCGCAAGCTTGGGATATTCTCATTGGTGATCTTTCCTTTATCGGTCCTCGGCCGGAAAGGCCTGAGTTTGTAAATGAACTAAGAAATAACATACCGTATTACGACATGCGGCTTCTGGTAAGGCCCGGGCTTTCTGGTTGGGCGCAGATAAATCCTCCTTATTACTATGGAACGGAAAAAGAAGCTTATCTAAAGCTCCAGTATGACCTGTTTTACATAAAGAACAGGGGTTTAGGATTAGATCTTTCCATCGCATTAAAAACAATTTCAGTGCTGCTTTCTCGGCTAGGCCGATAAACGCAAAAACAAAAAACAATGCTAAACATTAAAAAAAACATGCCCCTAGGGGCATGTTTTTTGGAATGCTAGAAATCTCTCTACCGGCTTATTGACCGAAAATTTCGTTTAGTTTCGCAAGCGTCTGGGGGCCCACGCGTCCTACTTGCGATAGGCCATACCTTGTCTGAAAACGCCGTACCGCGTCCGTCGTCAACGAACCGTAGTAGCCAGTGATGAGTCCCTCCGGATAAAGCTCCGGATCCTGCGCGAGGAATTGCTGAAGCGTGGAAACATCATCTCCACTCATGCCCTCATCAAGCTCTCTGCTAAATATGCCGGATGTTTGCGGCTCTTTCTTCATCGCAGGTTCTTCGCTTCCAAAAACCTCGTTCAGTTTCGCAAGCGTCTGGGGACCCACGCGTCCAACCTGCGCGAGACCGTACCGCTCCTGAAAACGCTTGACCGCTGCGACCGTCAAT
>Ga0154907_111_pt1 | contig 34132 bp, 38 predicted proteins | sample RifCSPhighO2_01_FD_105876 | JGI IMG/M metagenome (GOLD analysis project Ga0154907, IMG submission 105876) | Candidatus Ryanbacteria bacterium RIFCSPHIGHO2_01_45_13 | reverse complement strand
GGAGCTTGCGGCAGACATCATGGACCGCGGGATCGTGGTATAGGGCGGCGGCGCGCTCCTGCGCAATATTGATGCGCTTATTTTCCAGGAGACGGGTGTCCCCGCGCACATCGCCGACGAGCCGCTTCTTGCCGTCGCCAAAGGCACCGGCATCGCCCTAGAGCACCTTGAAGTCTACAAAAGGAGCATTATGAGCAAGAGATAAGCGTAGGAATTGTTGATAACTTGGATTGACCGGTGCAACGGATCGGTTTTATACTGGTGGTATGGTAGAAAAAATGACTATTGAAAAACTTGCGGAGATGACGCAGCAGCAATTTCAGGAAGTAGATAAGCGTTTTCAGGAAGCGGATAAAAGGATGGATGGGATGGTGAAGAAAGATATGTTTACGGAAGGAATGGATATGATACTCGGAGAAATACGGGCTACCCGTCAAGATGTCCGCGGTTTTCGCGTGGACATCGCAGGTCTTGAAGAACGAATAGAGGTGTTGGAAGACAAAACCGGAGGCAGACAGAGAGTGAACGTGTAAAAATAAAACTGAACAGTTTTTCGTCCGATGAGACAGTCAATCATTGTTGCGATGATTGACTGTCTTTGCTATTATAAAAGTATTACGCAAAACCGTACGCTCTATTTTGGTGATAATCTGGAGATTTCATGGGAGAAGTTTCCTCAGAAGCCCAATAATAAGGGCGTTTTTGATTTGATGACTGAGAAACTGTCTAAAAAGCCCCTCTCCTGCTACAAGTGCATGGTTTTGCACGGTACTGCGTCAGTCCTCTGATACCAATGATTGGATATGATGATGAAAGATAAAGAAGTAAAATTCAATAATGGATGGTGTTTTGCGATCGTGAATGGTCGCTTGGCTGAAATCTATTTTAAGAAAAATTATGGGATATATGCCCATGGGTATATTGAGCGGAAAGAGTTTGATAAAAGGGAACAAAAGATGATTGATGCGGATATCAGGAAGTATAGATTCTCCTACAGAAAAGGTTGCTATTTTGACAAGATTCTGAAGACAAGACATAAAGCCACAGTTTTCCAAAAAGTTTTTCCGGCTTCTAAGAAACTAAGGAGATTACTATGATCATCGGGTATGAGCGGCAGATGAGGTATCTTGAGCGCGTGATTGCGGGGGGACGTCTTGCGCATGCTTATCTTTTTCATGGGCCCGAGCACACGGGCAAGGAGACGATCGCGTGCGCCGTGGCGAAACTTCTGCTCTGTCCCCATGCGCGTGCGCGGAAATGTGTGCTTGCGGATGCGGACGACGGGTGTGCTGTGTGCGCCTCTATAGATGCGGGTACGCATCAGGATGTAACGTTTTTGGGGATTGACCGCACGCTGGTGTCGGACAAGGAGATCCGAAAAGAAATACCGATTGAGGATATCCGTGAACTCAAGCGGGTGTTTGCGTATTCTGCACGGGGTGCGGGTTGGCGGATTGCGATTTTGAGCGATGCTGATAAAATGAGTCAGGAGGCGGCGGTGAAATGCACTTGCTCATCACGCTTTCCTGTTTACACGAAGCGGCCTTTCTGATTGAATGAATGTGGATTTGCGAACAAGGAGGTCTTTATGACTGCCGATAAGATAAGAGAGGCGCTTTCAATCTATCAGGCAAAGTTTACCGCCGAAGAAATATCGAAATGGAGATTCCCAGACGACCAAAAAGCAGTGCCTTTCCTAAAGGCCACGCTTTCCCATGCGCACTGGATGATTGATGAGATATACGGTTTTCTTGCGGAGGGAAAGATTGAAAAGGCACACCGATGGCTCGGTTTCATACAGGGAGTTCTTTGGGCAACCGGGCAATATACCATAGAAGATTTGGCCGCACATAGCCGCTCTTTGTAAAGGTTCTTTACGGACAGTAAAAAACAGGCCCCTCGGATTTTGCATTTGATATAGGTGGGTAAAAAATAAACCTAAATGAAGGAGGCGAACCAATGGCACAACTTTCCGAAATGTTAAGCGCGGTGAACCAGCATTGGAACATCAATGATCTAAAACGGGTGTATCCGCACCTTAGCAGGAAACCCAGGTCTCGGCATCAAGCAGAATGTGTCAAACAGATCAGTCTTCATTTTGCCGAAGCCTGTGAAAGGCTTGCAGAGGCATGTGAGGAAGTTGGCCACGGGAATGTGCTTAACGTTCATAAGGTTCAGGAAGCGTTGCAACGTTTTCTTGTTAGTACGCTGCAGCTTGCCAACGTGTTGGGGTGCGGCGATCGCGACCTCGAGTTTCTGCTTAAGGAATGGGTAAAAAAACGAGCAGTGTTGCCGGACGTGCGGTAATACGCCCGGAGCATTACTAGTTCCAGCGGAACTATCCAAAAGAACCGCCCGCAAGCGTGGGCGGTTTTTTTATATAAAACTCGTGAAACTAAACAATTTTAAGAAGATCTAGTATGGACCGTATAACGAAGTCGGCTCTGGAGAAATCATCATTTTTCGAGTAGTTGCTAGGTAATACGGCACAACGCAGCCCAGCATTCTTTGCAGCTGAGAGACCTACAACCGTATCTTCCACAGCAAGAAGTTTTTTACTGGGAAGATTAAGTTGTTCAATAGCACATAAATATGTTTCTGGATACGGTTTTCTATGTTTGACATTTTCACCGGTAATCACTACGGAAAACATCTTGTTAAGCCCGGATCTCTTAAAAAACTTCTCAACAATTTCCAATCGATTAGTTGTAGCGATTGCCAATTTTTTCTTTTTAGAAGATAAACTTTGAATTATTTCTGGAATCTGTGACGGCACAACTGCCATTTTGTCCCATAGTTCATTATAATTTTTCTTGTTTTGTTCATATATTTTTTTTTGCTCCTTAGTGTCAATAATACTGCGTTTCTCCGCAAACAGAGGAATAAAGTCGACAGAAGATTTTCCCGGGATATAGGTTAATTCCGCAGCATCTAGGGGCTCACCTATATCTTCAAAAGTTTTTATGGCAGCTGATGTGTTGACTTTTTCAGAGTCAACGAGTATACCATCGAAATCGAATATTATGCCTTTAATGTATCGCATTCAATATTTATATAACTACCAATGAACATTGGGAAGAGCTTTACTTACAGCCCCGGATTTTTTATTTAGCAGAAGGGTCGTTTTGCAACATACCCAAAATGTTGCCTTCCGTACCTTTATAATACTTCAACTTACTGTTATCAATCCAGTTTTTTGAACTTAGACAAAAACAGGACCTCTCCTTAATTCCCAGGAAAGGTCCTTTTACTTGAGGAACAAATGAGGTAGTCCTATACCTCTACGAGTTCACCTCGCATAAGTTTTTTGTAGTCCTCTTTGGAAAGACCAACCCAGGAAGGATCTTCGTACCTGTAGGGATGTTTCGGGTCCAGTTCTCCGGGAAGGAATCTCTTTTTTGTGGAAGGGTTTTTCTTCCTTACTTTTACAGACTTGCGCTTCGGCCTACCCATGAGGGTCTCCTTTCATCTTTTATAAAGTTTAGCATTTTGATGTATGAACTTCAAGAAAACAATTACCGCATCAATCGGGCGCCATTCAGGTGCAAAATCTGCCCAGCCATGTACTCACAAGCCCTTGAGGATAAGAACAAAACTAGGTTCACGTATTCTTCAACACGACCAATTCTTTGGAGCGGGATGCGGTCAACAATTGTTGGGTCCTGAGAAATAGTTTCGCGGCCCATTCCAATATCAATAACGTGCGGCGCAATTGCATTTGCAGTAATCCCGAAGTTAGAACCCAGTCGCACATAAGCTCGTGTTGCAGCCTCAACACCAGCCTTAGCACAAATGTACAGAAGTTCGCTGGCATTTCCCGTGTACACACCGGCAGTCGAAATATTGACAATACGACCTCCGCCAGCTTGCTTCATCACTGGAAACACTGCTCGCATCATGTACAACGTACTGCGGAGCGTTAGGCCCATAATGGCCTCAAAATCTTTATCAGTAATTTCATCCGGAGATTGTCGATATATTACCGATGCATTATTCACCAATACGTCAATCCGACTAAACTCGCGTAAAGCTCTTACGCACAACTTACGACATGAAATAGCAGAAGAAACATCCAATTTATAGATACGGATATCGTCTCTTCTATCGGAAGGAACAACGTCCAAAAACTCCTGAGCCGAAGCGTCGTCCCGAAGATATGTGGCCACAACTTTCGCCCCTTCTTGAAGAAATCCCAGTGATATCGCTCGTCCTAAGTTTCTCGTACCACCAGTAATGATGGCGCATTTTCCTTGTAACTCTAAATCCATACCCACCTCCAATCCGAAATCATTATTTTCAATGAACCAAAACCAAAGTAGCAGATGCGATGCTATTTTGTCAAGAAAAAGCCCATCGCGCCTTCGAAGCCCCGCCTTTTTTGTAATTGAGAAGACATATTAATTATCATTTTAGGCTCTGAGATTCAACTTAATATTCTCTCCCACATTGTTACCATAAATGATATTTATTACGTAATAACCTAAATATAGGAAAATTTGTAATAAGACACGACAGATAAAAGAAGCCGTATAAACAGATCAGGCATCAGTGAGTTGATAGCCGCTACAAAATCGGATATTATAAAGTGGCATGAAAAAAGTGTTCATTATTGTCGCCGTTATTGTTGTGCTCGGTGTTGTGGGTTATGTTATGAGCCGATCCGGAGGGCCGGCTGATGAAGCCGCGCCGCAACATTTGCTGGGCGATGCGGTAACGATTTATGTGTACACTATAAATGGCGTAGCAACCGGCGGCGGCACGCTTTCAGTTCCGTTTATTGCTAACACAGACAAAGAGTGGTTTGTTAATGTGCTTGCCGATTTTAATAATGATGGAACATTCAATACTGACGAATGGGTTGCAAGAAATCAAGTCGCCCGGGTTTTTGAAAACTATAACAACAATTTTGTGCTTGACCTTTCGGATATTGCCCTAACAGAGGGGCAGCAAGTAAACACGCGCATGGTGTTAACCAATAACCGGCTTGAACAAACGTGGGACGGCGTTGCCCCGAAAAACAGCGCAGCACGAGACTCGCAGGCACTTGTTCAGACATATGAAATGGCGGATATCATCGGCATTAATGTTCCCGGCGCTTCGGAAGATTTGAAGCGCGGGCCCCTTGCGGCGTTCTTTGCACCCATTCCACAAACTGCCTACGCGCAGGACAGCAATATAAATACATTCCGCCAACCGCCGATGCCCGACATCAGACAGGATGGAATGGAATGCACTCCGACCGCAACTGCCAATAACCTTATTTCCCTTGCGCAAGAGAAAGGGCGCCGAAACGATTTACCTCAAAACCCGCAGGACATTATCAATGAGCTTAAAAGGGACATGCAGTTTCATAACGGCGTGCTCTTAAGGAACATTATTTCAGGAAAGGAAGCGTTTGCACAAAGACACAATCTGCCGATTCTTACCGAACGGATTGACAATCCAACCGCTCAAGATATTGCCTCTGCTATTAACAGAGGGTGTGTGGTGGAGTTGAGTATGGCTTGGGTAAGGTCGCGCAGCGGCCACCCGAATACCGGTCACGTGGTGAGCGTTGCGGGCGTAAGCACCGCAAACGGCGTGAATCAAATTCAGGTCCACGATCCCGCAACTCCGAGCGGGGTTGATACATATGATCTGTCGTTTGAAGTGCAGGCAGGAGAGAGAAAATTTGAGGGCGTAAACTATCCCATGTGGGATGGGGTGGCGTTTATAGATGCGATTTTTGTGCAGTGTTGGACGGGCGTTGAGCATGCTACAACCGGAACCACACCGGATACCAGCCGCGTTGAGGCGCTTGTTATAAACGGCGGTTATTATCCCAAAAGCCAGTTTCACGCGGCGAGTCCCGACAGGTGCAATGCTTCCCACTGGCATGCCGGCGGTACGGTCTACGGACTTAAAACCAAAACATCAACGGATATTGTAAACGCCACTGATCCAAATCCGACCTCGTGCGGATTTGGAAAAATTGGCGAGGTGCCGGAGGAATTTATTGACATCACTTTTGAACAGTCAACGGAACTTATAAAAAACATTCCGTTATAGAATACTATATAAAAACGCATAAAGCGGTTATTATAAAGACCCGGATAGCAACGTGTTTGCCGGCATTTGCGGGGGCGGGCAATTATTTTGCCGTTGATCCGGTCATCATACAGGTACTTTGGCTTTTAGTCGTTGTTCTTGCAGGCGTTTTCCCCGGAGTGATCATTTGTCTTCTTTTCATGTTTGTTATTCCCGAGAAAACGGCGAAGCACAAAACCGGCGGGCAGGGTTATCATATTCATGATACCGCGCCGCTTACGGCGCGATGGTTCATTACAGAATCGAAACAATAAAATCGGTTCAAGCCATTGAACCATAACGAAACCGTTGACAGGCTTCAGAGAGTGTGCTATGTTGAGTGTAGTTTTCACCAGAGAAATGGGAGGAAACGCAGTTGAGCGAAGAATCAACGGAAACCGGCAGCAGTAACGATGAAGATGAAAAACCGGCGCCTGAAGACATCCGCCTTGAATATCAAGAGTGCGCGACGCTGTCCAGATTCTTTGTGGGCATCCGCTTCAGTTTCTTTGCGTCATTTATCACGTTCTTTGTCATTTTAATAGGCGGGTATCATTATGTGTGGTCAGCGAGGAGAGCGGTATTCGGAGAACTCCAGCCATATTTGCTGTTCGTTGTCGCATTCTCCGGCCTCATTGTTGCAGTTGTTGGATGGCTTGTTGAGAAAAGAAACGTCTTCCTTTACCGGACGTGTGACGAGCGGCTGCAGGAACTGGAAGAGGAACTGCGTATTCCTATGGGAATATATCGCCGCTTAAGGTTTCCCACTGCGTTCTCAAGATTTCTTGGCATTCCCGCCCGGCACGTTGTTGCGATATACACGATGTATACGGCGATTTCAATTGTGTGGATTATCCTCGTGGTATACAGCGGTTACCGGGTTTGGGAAGTTTGGTAAAAAACCAAAGGAGGTAACAATGAAAGACTACAAACCTTCTCCATGGGTGAAGGGTGAAGAGGATCCATGGGAGCGCTTTTTCACACGCGTGGCAGAAGTACTTTTTGCAATCGGTATCCCGATAGCGATCATCGGTTTCATCATGTGGGCAATCGGGATTTTCAGCATCCCACTGCCAATCCATTAGCAAGGAGGCGACATTCCCGCCTTCGGAGCACGGCACGACTTCGGTCGTGCCGTTTTTTTATTTTACTTTTTTATCCAAGCGTCCTTTTCTCCGCATTTGTTATTCCCGAGAAAACGGCGAAGCGCAAAACCGGCGGGCAGGGTTATAGACTAGCGCCATTCTTAGTTTCGCACAGCGTTTTTTATTCTTCAACGGCGGCTTGTTTTCTGGTGGTGAGGCGATCTAGGAGCACTGCAATAAACGGGGAGAGGATAATCGGCAAAGCCCCGATGTATACAAGCGCCCATATCGGGTACCCTTCGTACGGCGTTACGAATTCGTTTTTGAGGTTTATGATGAGCAGAATGGTAAGAAAAATCGGTGTTATATATTTAATGGCAATATTCCAACTCACGCCCAGTTTGACGGTTGAAGTTTTATTTACAAACTCAAGCAGTTTGTTCCCTTTCCATGCCCATCCCACGATTACGGTTTCAAGAATGCCCATGATCACAAGCCCGTAATTTACAATGAAATGATCTGCGATATCCAAAAAATAAAGGCCGGCGTGCGTGGTAAACAGTAGCCCTCCGGCGATGCCGACCAGTGAAATAAGAAGGGCAATCTTTTTGGTTGGCGCGGCGGCGTATCTGTCTCTAAACGCCGCCGAGAACGCTTCAAGGAGCGAGAAAGCGCTGTCTATGGCAAGTGTCAGCAGCATGCCGAAAAACAGCACGGCAATAAGCGCATTGAAGGCAGGAAGAAGCGAAATCGCCAGAGGAAATATCATAAATACCAATGCAGGACCTCCGGTTACCGCCTCCGTTACCGGGACTCCCTGCTGCGTTGCCATGTATCCTAAAGTTCCAAACACGACAAGTCCCGACATGAAGCTTACAAGAAAATTCCCGACCGCAACCCAAACTGCGCTCATGGTTATTTCTGTTTGTTTGGGGTTGAAACTTCCGTACGCAATCATAATTCCGAACGCCAGTGATAAACTGAAAAATACCTGTGAGAAAGCGGCAATCCAAAGATCGGGATTTGCCAGCGACGACCAATTTGGAACAAGAAACAGCGAAACCCCCTCTCCCGCACCTTCAAGCGTCAGCGCCCGCACGATGAGTATTGCAAGAATGACAAAGGGCAGTGTTGCAGTCCACACGACCACTTTGCTTACGCTTTGCACCCCTTTCCATACGGAAAAATATACCAACGCCCATGCAAACAGAAGTCCGGAGAGTACCGGCCACGAAATACCGCCGATGTCGTTCACTCCCCCAGATAAATTTAATATGTCTCCCAAGAAAAAATTCACCGTATCATCTCCCCACGCAAGGGTAAAGGCAGAAGCAAAATAATTAACGCTCCAACTCATTACTGCCATATAATAAAACAACACCATCATCCCAAGCGTGATTGCAAGCCATCCAAGGTAGCGAAATCCTTTTCTTATTTTTCCCATCGCATCAGGCGCGGCGCGCTGCATCATTTGTCCCAGTCCAATCTCAAGAATAAGCAGCGGGATGCCTATGACGATGTTCGCGAGCACAAGGACTAATATGAAAGCGGCGCCCCCATGTTCGTACGCAAGAAAAGGGAAGCGCCATAAATTTCCAAGGCCCGCAGCCGAGCCGATTGCCGCAAGTATAAAAACCCAGCGGCTTGGCCAATGCTGTCTTTGGAGCATAGTATGAGTAGTAAAAAATTGAGTATAAGCGACCTCGTTACTATTATATGCTTTTCGGGCGCTGGTTGCTAAATACAGAAAAGCGCTTTTTTACATGTGTTTTCAATCATACTGGACGACGCCCACTTTTCTTATTATACTGAAGGCAGTGTTGATTATTCGTTAAAATATTATATATCAGTACATCATGGACCCTCTTTTAAGAGAAATCGTCTTTATAACAGGAAGGATTCTTTTTGGCGGATTTTTTCTTATGAGTGGCGCTAACCATTTCATGAAGTTATCAGCAATGACCCAGTATGCCCAATCCAAAGGCGTCCCAAGTCCAAAACTCGCTGTGATGGCAACCGGCCTTTTGCTGATGCTCGGAGGCGTTGGATTTATTTTGTGGAGGTATCTGCTTATTGCATCACTGTTGCTTATTGTGTTTTTAGTGTTCGTATCATTTATCATGCATCGGTTTTGGAAAGAGGAAGACCCGGGAGCAAAGATGGTAGAGATGACAAATTTTATGAAAAACATGGCGCTTCTTGGCGTGGCGCTTATCTTTTTTGCGTTTGAGATGGGCGGATAACTCATTACAAACTCCTTGTTTCAAACCCAAATCATCCACAGATAAAATAGCGCTGCACTTGATTGGACGCAGGTTGTCGGTTATTCTATAATCAGAAGTTGATCATTGTTTCTTGCGTGGAGCGGTTCTCCATACTACTGCATAGAACGATTGAAATGCTTTCCACGAGAGTGGAAATCCCCTTTCAATCGCTAGACACATCAGAAGGAGCGAGAACCGCCCCACGCAGCCAGTTTTCAAAGAAGGCCATCGGCCTTCTTTTTTTGTGTGCGGGAATTTGTGTGGGGGGTTTGGGCGTGATTGATTTCTTTTTTCTGTTGCTATAAAATGGTTATAGCCATACGGCTTTGCTGGAGGGATCATATGCTCAATTTTCGGTGGGCAGGACTGCCCAAACAAACCGAACAGAGGATCTGCGCAGCGGCATATGAAAACCACAGAGCAGCTCTGTTTGCAATGAAAAAGGAGCAGGCAATATCGAGCGTGAGGACAGAGCTCGGAAAGTACGTTCTTACTCGTTGGCATTGCGGGAGGCGGATGGCGCAGGTAAAGGTTTTTGTGAGCCGTTCAGATCTCCTGACCCCCCCGTTGATTCAAGAGATCAGAGTTCCGGACAGATATGTATGTATACGGTGTTGGAAAGCCGAATGCTAGGAGGGTGGTAGTTTTATATGGGCTCTTCGTTTCGGAGAGCCCATTTGCTTTCCCGCAGGTGCTGTTGAGGTTATTATATAAGTATGGTGCAATGTATAAAGAAAAATGACGGAGCGCATTTTGTATGCGAAGTATGCGGTTTAAAGTATCAAAAAAAAGAATTGGCTGGGAAATGCGAAGCATGGTGTAGGGAGCATAAAAGCTGTAATCTTAAGATTATACAATACGCGATCAAGGAATAACGAGTTTTGTGTATAGAAGGTTGCCCTTTGCCAACAAACGCACAAACTGTTACAATGACATCACTTTTGTATGACAAACGAACAACAAAATAATACAGGGCGCGCCGAAGAAGAGTCCGGTGGGACTGTAGCCGACTCAAATTTTCACCAAAGCCCGTACATGATTCCTATATCCATAATCATTGCGGGGTTGTTCATTAGCGGCGCTATTATGTATTCTGGCGGCAGTTCACAGAAATCCCCCGCCAGCACAGCAGATGCCGTGGATTCCGAGGAAAAGTCCGACGGCGATGATGCCGCGGGAGCCGCAAGAAGCGTGGACAATATACGGCCGGTTGGAGCGGGAGATCATATTCTTGGATCACCGGATGCGCCGGTAAAGATTGTGGAGTATTCAGACACCGAGTGCCCGTTCTGTAAGCGTTTTCATCTTACATTGAAACAAATTATTGATGCTGATGAATATGGAAGAGCAGGGAAAGTCGCTTGGGTGTATAGGCATTTTCCGCTCGCCGCGCTTCATAGAAAAGCCTTTAGCGAAGCACAAGCGACGGAGTGTGCTGCGGAACTTGGAGGAAACGAGCAGTTTTGGCTCTACTTGGACCGCCTTTTTGAGGTAACTCCGTCAAATGACGGTTTGGAGGAGGCGGAACTGCCCCGCATTGCTCAATATATTGGACTTGATCAGGAAGCTTTTGAGCGTTGTTTGACAAGCGGGAGGCATGAAAACATCGTGAATGATGACTATGATAATGCCGTTGCTTCTGGGGGCACCGGAACGCCGTTTAGTGTTGTTATAACAAATAACGGCGGGAAATATATCATTTCGGGAGCCCAGCCGTACGAGACCGTAAAAAGAGTTATAGATCAGGCGCTTTCGTCAAATTAGCTTCGTTGCCGGTATACATTAGAACATACTCACGTTGAAGCTAGGGCGAACAAAGCCGACAAGTTAGAGTAATGACTCCACACACGCTTCTTTTCACGCTTGCGGCCATTGGCATCAGTGAAACCGCATATTTGATTCGCAAACGCAGGGCGCTTGAGCAGCCTATTTGTCCTCTTGGCGAGGATTGTGTGAGCGTTTTACACAGCAAATATAACCGGATTGCTGGAGTGTACAATGATGTTTTAGGGTTCGGCTTTTATGTTGTCCTGTCGTTTCTGGCCGCTTTTATTGTTTTGGGGCTCGAGCCATTTTCAACGCCGGTGTTTGCTACAAGATTGCTTCTTGTGTTTGGGACGATGCTCTCACTTCGGTTTATATATTTGCAATGGAGGGTTATTCAATCCTGGTGTTTTTGGTGTCTTATGTCAGCTGTTACTATTTTTGGCATGACGGTCATTGCCTTTGTAAGCGACTTGGCAATGCCGTAAGATAATAAATATATGAAAACTGCGGCATTTCATATCTTGCGTGTTGGTATAGCCATAACATTTATATGGATAGGGGTGTTGATACTTCGGGAGCCGGAAGTTTGGGGGCTGGGATATATCCAGCCGTGGGCGCTTAATCTGATGCGTCTTCCGGTAAAGGATGCAATGATTTTTACCGCGATTCTTGATATTGTTGTCGGGTTTTTGCTGCTTGTGGACGTTGGAACGTGGGCAGCTTCGCTTGCGGCCTCCTTTCATCTTATGGTTGTCTTGGTTGTTTCTGGTATTAATGAAATCACCGTCCGTGACATTGGACTTCTTGCCGCTGCGGTGTCACTTTTTGTCTGCACTGTTCCTTCAACGGTTGTTACCTTTGTCTTTCGAAAAAACCCTGAAACGCGACAGTGATCTATATTGCGTGTTGGAGTAGTGAGCTGAATTTTTCGTATATGCGCTCTTATTTGATTACTTTCATAATGCGGGCATGCTGACAATATTTTGGTTTGTAATTTTTGTACTTAGTTTTTTTGTGCTTATTCAGGCCTCGCGTTATTTCGTTGAATCGGCTGAGCGTTTGGGACTGAAACTCGGAATGCCTTCGTTTATGGTCGGCATTACAATTGTTGCCGTTGGAACATCTTTTCCGGAGCTGGCCGTTTCAATCATTGCTGTTGTCAGCGGTGCAACAGAGATTGTTGTCGGAAATGTTATAGGATCCAATGTCACCAATATTTTTCTTATTCTGGGCGTGACCGCCATTGCCGCCGGGAGGATTAAAATTACAAGGGAACTGTTAAGCGTTGACCTGTCTTTCCTTGTCGGATCCTCGTTTCTTTTGGTCGCAGCGCTTTTAGACAGGCAGTTTACAATTTCAGAGGCGCTTTTATTCATTGCCGGGTTTATCGTGTACGTTTTGTATGCGCTTACGATTGAAAAAGAGGGAAAGCATGGGAAAATGGTGGCCGGTCGCCTTGATCATAAAGGGATAGAAGGGTCGCTTATAATGATTTTGGTAGCAAGTCCCGTTGTTATGTACTTTGGGGCGGAATACACCATTAAAGCCGTCCTTAAACTCTCTGAATTTTTAAACGTCGGAGTCGAAATAATCGCCGCAAGCGCCATTGCTTTGGGAACGTCACTGCCTGAACTCGCCGTCAGCTTAAGCGCAGTGCGGAAAGGAAAGGCTGAAATGGCGATCGGGAATATTCTCGGTTCAAACATTTTTAATACATTTGCAGTGATGGGAATCCCGGCCCTTTTTGGGACGCTGTTTGTCCCGGAAAGCATGATTGTGTTTGGTCTTCCCATGTTGCTTATAGCAACATTTTTATATTTCTTTGCCATAAGGGATAATATGACAACAAAATGGGAAGGGTGGATGCTGGTCATTTTCTATTTCTTTTTTATCAGCGAGCTTTTCAGCGTTTGACGCGGTGTGCAGCCGCCCTATTTTGTTCTGCGTTGCTTTTTTGACAAACGTTGATCAGATGGCTTTCATAACTATCAATGTGGTATCAACTTTCGCTTGCCGAAATCGCTCGTAAGCTCGATACGAATCTCGAACAAGGCCTTTCTCATCAGGAAGCAGAAAAGAAACGGGCCGTTTTTGGTTTTAATGAGCTTCCGCAGGGAAAGAAACTGCGTTGGTGGCGGCTGATGCTTCGGCAGTTTAACAACCCAATGATTTATATCCTGCTCATTGCAGCGGCGATCACGTTATGGCTTAAGGAGTTTATAGATTTTTATGTCATTACACTCGCCGTTATAGTAAACGTCGTTATAGGGTTTTGGCAGGAATTTCGATCAAGCAGAATTTTTGAACAGCTTAGAAGTCTTGTGGCGATAAGAACCCTTGTGAAGAGGGATGGAAAGATTTTTGAGATTGACAGCAAAAATCTTGTCCCCGGGGACATTATCATTCTTAAAGGAAGCGCGAAAGTTCCTGCTGATGGGCGGCTGATAAGCGCAAGGAAACTTACCGTTGATGAAGCGTTGCTTACCGGAGAATCCGCCGCTGTTGATAAGAAGGCAAAGGATATGTCCGGCACAGTCGCGATTGGCGATCGTGTAAATATGGTGCACACAGGAACGATTGTTGAAAAAGGGGAAGGTGTTGCGGTGGTGGTGGCGACCGGATTGAAAACGGAACTTGGGGAAATTGCGAGGTTAACGGCAAGCGTTGGGGAAGAAACAACGCCATTGCAAGAACGTCTCCGGTATCTTGGAAGGAAACTTGCGATCTACGTTACGATTATCTCGATCATTATTTTTGTTCTTGGGAGTCTGGAAGGCAAAGGGTTTGTTCAAATGTTTACGGTGACGGTTGCGATTATCGTTGCTGCCATTCCAGAAGGACTGCCCGCCGCCTTAGCCGTTGTTTTAGCGGTATCAGTACAGCGGATCTTGCGGAGAAACGGGTTAGTAAAAAAACTTATCGGAGCTGAAACGCTCGGTTCCGCTTCCATTATTGTAACCGATAAAACCGGCACTCTGACGGAGGGGAAAATGGAGGTAGAACAGCTCATCGGCGTTCGCGATACAAGACGAGCCGCCCTTGTCATGGCGCTGGCAAACGAAGCTATTGTTGAAGAAGGCGGCGAGAAGCAAATCAGAGGAGAGGAAACCGATCGCGCCAAAATACGGTTTTTTCTGGAAAGCGGCGGTGATATCCGTTCAGCGCTTCATGAATACAAACGCGAAGCGCTTCTGCCGTTTAATCAGATAAAAAAATATGTCGCATCGTTTCACACCGCGTCAGACGGGAACTCTTTCGTGTTTGTAACAGGCGCCCCCGAGATGTTGGTTTCCATTTCTAAAATTCCAAGAACTCAAAAGGAGAAAATTTTAAAAGATGTTGAGCAAAACGCGTCACGGGGTTTTCGGATGATAGGAATTGCCGAACGAACGCTGCCCCGTGAGCAAAAAGTGGACTGGGATGATGATGCAGCGCTGGATAACATGATATACGACCTTTCATTTGTCGGTCTTGCCGTTATTCGGGATCCGATTCGGGACGATGTGAAAGAATCAGTGTTTATGACGAGAAAAGCCGGCATACAAATTGTCATGGCGACGGGCGATCATCGGCTTACTGCTCTTACAATAGGAAAGGAATTGGGGTTTTCCGGCAAGCCGGACTCGGTTGTAAGCGGTGAAGAGCTTGAACGGATGTCTGATGAAGAGTTTTTAAAGAGAATCGGGGAAATTGAGATTTATTCGCGCGTCAGCCCTTCCCATAAGATGAGAATAGTAAACGCACTTCGTGAAAAAGGAGAAGTTGTTGCCATGACGGGAGACGGCGTTAATGACGCACCAGCGCTGAAAGCGGCCGATATAGGAATTTCTCTTGCCTCGGGAACAGATGTGACCAAGGAGACTGCGGATTTGGTTCTTTTAGATAACAGTTTTTCTGTTATCACAGAAGCTATCCGTCAAGGCCGTATTGCTTTTGATAATATTCGCAAGGTTACTGTGTTTTTGTTTACAAACTCTTTTACGGAGATTATTCTTGTGCTTTCCGCACTCTTATTTAGGATCCCATTACCGGTATCAGCTGTACAAATTTTGTGGGCGAACTTTGTAGAAGACGGTTTTCCAAACTTCGCGCTTGCATTTGAACCTGGCGAAAAAGATATCATGAGACGTAAACCCTTGCGCCGCAACGAGCCGATTCTCAATAAGCAAAGCCTTATTATCATTTTTATTGTTGGTATCATTTCGGATTTATTGATGGTTGCTATATATTTGTATCTTTACTATTACACCGATTTCTCATTCCAATATATAAGAACCATCATGTTTTCTATGCTCGCCACCGATGCATTAGTATATGTGTTTTCCATTAAATCGCTGGGCCGCTCCATACTTCGTACCAATGTATTGGATAATGTTTATCTGTTGTTTGCGGTGTTTTTTGGATTTTTGGTGATGGCGGCTTCTATTTATGTTCCAACCCTGCAGCGGCTTTTAAGCACTGTTTCTCTTAGTTTGCCCGCAATACTTTTTGTTCTTGGCAAGGGTCTCTTGTTGGTGACGCTTATTGAGTTGGTGAAGTGGTTTTTTTATAGAAAAAACACTTTCCAATTGGCAGCAGACAAACAGATGTGTTAAAATGGGAAAGTCGGCTTCGCCGGCCGATATTATTGGTTTAATTATCATTTTTCGTATGGGTTTATTTGATTTCTTAAAAGGGAAAAAAGGAGAAAAAAACACTTCCGTAACAGGGGAGCTGCAAGAAGAAGCATTTACGTGTGCGAAATGCGGAAAGGTGAAAAAGGAGATTGAAGGGAACTATGTGCTGGAGGGGAGCGCTTTTTGCTGCAAGGAATGCTGCGGTGATCCCGCGAAAGGGGAACACAAGCAAAAAACCGATAAAGTCTGCGAGTTTTGTTGAGTATGTTGCATAGCAAAATCATTCATATACGAATCAATCAAATATCCGAATAACTTTTGGTATCAACTCGTATATTCGTGGTTACTCCTTAGTTTTTTGAGGACTTCATATGCCCCCCGTGCGCCATTGATGGCACGGTGCGGGCTGGGCTCTACTGCCAGGTGAAGATGCGTTCTTATACATGAAAGCGATATTTTTTCTAGGTCAACTCCCTTTAGCAGTTCCGCGGCAGCGGTCCAGATGTCGTAGCGGTGGTAATCAAAAGGATCTTTCGTGCCCGTTTTTTTAAAACCTTCCTCAAGAAATGCCCAGTCTGTGGTGTTATTCCACGCGGCGAATACCGCATCGGAGTTTCCCAGAAATGACACATACATTTCAAGCGCTTCTTTTAATGGCGGAGCCTCTTTCCACAGGTCTGGTTCGTAGCCGGCTATTCTTAGTGAAACCGGATCGCCGGTTTCAACATGCGCGGGTGTTACCTTACTCTCAAATATTTTTATAATATCCATGCTTTCCTGATGCACAAGGAGCGCTGCGATTTCAATTATTTCGTGTTTTCGAACATCAAGCCCTGTAAGCTCAAGATCGGTGATCGCTAAATATTTTTTTATAAAAGGAGTTGCCATAGTGAAAGTTTATTATAATATGGTGAGCAGTCTATAGTCCATGGTCTGTAGTTTATAGTTTGTGGCGCGGGGCAGTGTTTTCGGATTATAGTATAGTAGCAGTACACATGGATAGCCTCGACGGGATATGGGATGGCGGTAATCCGCACACACTTTCCCCGTTAGAAACCTTACCAACGGGCCGTAGTATAGTGGCAGTACGCAAGGCTGGGGGTCTTGTAGCGGGAGTTCAATTCTCCCCGGCCCGATAAAGCAGATTTTTAACGCGAGGGCGTTTTTTAATTCTCCTAAGAACAGAAGGTTTTTATTTCTCCGTTGAAGGAGTCGCAAGGTGTCTTGCAAGCGCCGTGAAGAGTCTTACCCCTGTTCCTTTGGCGCCCTTCGCAAGCTTATCCGAGTCAATTGCTGTCATGGTTGGAGCCATGTCAATATGCACCCACGGATAAGAAACGAATTGGCTAAGAAACATTGCGGCGGTGATGGAGCCACCATAGGCTTCTGTCTTGCCTACATTGGCAACATCGCCGAACGTTCCCTTGATGTCTTCTTCATATTCATCCCAAAGCGGCATTGGCCAAAGGTAATCACCCGAAGATTCTCCAAGGGAGCGAAAAAGTTCCTCTAATTTTTCATCTTTTGTAAAGAGCGCCGAAACCCGTTGGCCGAGCGCAACCATCGCGGCCCCGGTAAGCGTTGCAATGTCAACAACGAGACGAGGGTTATATCGTTTTGCATATCCAAGCGCATCGGCCAGAATGATCCGCCCTTCGGCGTCGGTGTTGAGCACTTCAATAGTCCGCCCGGTAATTGAACGGAGAATATCTCCGGGGTGGTAGCTGGAGCCGGAAGGCATGTTTTCCACTGCCGGTATCAACCCGACGACGTGAATGGGTATGTTAAGGCGGCTTATGGCGGCAACGCCATGTATGACAGCGGCGCCCCCGGACATATCCATATGCATTTCATGGATGGCTTTGTCCGGTTTTAAGTTTAAGCCGCCCGTGTCAAAGGTTACACCCTTTCCCACAAGCACCAGCGGAGCTTGTTTGTAATCAGGATGCTTATATTCCATTATGATAAATCGCGGTTTTTCGCTACTGCCGCGTGACACCCCGATTACTCCGCCCATGCCGAGTTTTTTAATTTGCTTTTCGTCTAAAATTGTTACCTTTACTTTCGTTTGCTTTCCCGCTTCCTCGGCAGCGGCGGCAAGTTTTTGGGGGGTCATGTCGCCGCCGGGCATGTTTGAAAGCCGGCGCGTGTGGTTGGTTTCCTCTCCGATAATAACTCCATTTGCAACGGCTTCCAGGAGCCGGCGTTTTTCGTCTGCAGAGTAATCGGTTGCCAGTTGCATTTTGTGTATCGTCGGCCATCCCTCTTTTGGTGTTTCTTTATATTCATTGTGCGCATAATCTGCGATGACAAGCTCGGCGGCCGTATTTTCAAGCAATTTCGCCTTTTCGGCCAGAGTGGCGGTTTGAGCAACGGATTCCATAATAAGTGTTCCTTCTTTGAGATTGGCTGTTTTCATACTCTGTACGATCCTTCGTACAAGGATGCGTGCTTTTCGGTGATTCCAGTTTTTTTTGTTTCCTTTGCCGAGTATCAGTATTCTTTTCGCGTTGCCGGGAAGCAGAAGAGATTTTACATTTTCTCCGCGCACTTTATCTCTTTTCAGATAGAGACGCAGGAAATCTCTGTCTTTTCTTGAGAGCTGCCTACGGGCAGATTCGGGGATTTCCTCTTTTTCAAAAAGCGGAACAACGAGGTCCCCCGTTTTTCTTGTTTTTGTCACGAGTTGGATATTCATAGTATTCGCGAATATACGAATTTATGTAATGTGCAAATTCACGCGGTCATGTATTCGTATATTTGTATTTGGTTGGTGTTTTGGTATTACCCCAAATGTTTGTTCGCTTTTAGACATCTTGTGCAGATTTTTATTCGTTTTCCAGAAGGGATGTTCGCCCATTGCAAGTTCGGATAGCGTATCCGTTTTCCCGTTGGATTGTACTTTCCGCGTAATTTCTTTCGCTTGCCGCCGAATTGCGGTCCTTTATTACAAATTGCACACGTTTTCATTACAAGAAGTATACTTAGGAAACGAGTGAACGTCAATTGCCGATGAGTTTTTGTCGTTTAAGGACAGATTTGATACAATGTGATGTATTGTTTTATGGAAATAGCAACGTTTATATTTCTCATCGCAATTCTCATCATGTCTGTTGTGGTGCATGAAGTTTCTCATGGTTTCATTGCGCTTGCGCTCGGAGATTTTACTGCAAAGTATGCGGGGAGATTAACGCTTAATCCGTTAAAACATCTTGATCCGGTTGGTTCGTTTCTCTTCCCGGCATTGTTGGTGATGCTCGGGGTGCCGCCTTTTGGCTGGGCTCGTCCCGTTCCTTACAACCCTTATAATTTAAGGGATCAAAAATGGGGTCCGGCATTGGTTGCTGTAGCCGGTCCGCTGTCAAACATCCTCGTCGCTTTTGTTTTCGGTATGATGTTTAGGTTTGCGGCAATCAGCGAGGTTGCAGCGTCTACAGCATTTCTGACCTTATTGGTTGTTGTTATTTATATTAATATTTTACTGGCGGTGTTTAATCTCATACCGATTCCCCCACTTGATGGATCAAAGATTCTTTTTGCAGTATTACCCCATCGTTATCTTGCAATTCAAAGATTATTGGAGGCCTATGGATTTTTTATACTTTTAATTCTTATATTTATTGGCCGGGGCATTTTAGGACTCGTTATTCTCCCTCCAACATTTCTTCTCGCACAGTTACTAACCGGATTGTCTCCCCAGGAGTTGCTGGGCGCCTTGGCGGCGTTTTTCTAAATATGTTCATTGACAGGTTCTTACTGGCGTGATATCTTTTTGATGTTTAACAGATTGTCTTTGCTTTATGCCCACGATCCAGCAGTTAGTGCGAAAATCGCGAAAGCGTTATACAAAGAAACCGAAAGCGCCGGCGCTTCGGTATGGTTTCAATTTGAAAAAAAACAGGCCAGTACAGTATTCTTCTCCCTTTAAACGCGGTGTGTGCATTCAGGTAAAAACCATGACACCAAAAAAACCAAACTCCGCTTTAAGAAAAGTGGCGAGGGTTCGGCTGACGAATGGCGCAGAAATTACCGCATATATTCCCGGTGTCGGGCACACTCTTCAGGAACATTCCGTTGTGCTGGTAAGAGGTGGGCGGGTAAAAGATCTGCCGGGCGTTCGATACCACGTTGTGCGCGGTGTTCTTGACGCCCCGGGAGTAGAGGGAAGAAAGCAGGGGCGATCGAAGTACGGAGCGAAGCGCCCGAAAGAATCATAAATGCAACCATGCGGAGAAAGAAGAAATTCAAACGGGCTGTAAGACCGGATTTCAAGTACAACAATGAACTTGTGGCGTTGTTTATTAATCATTTGATGTGGGGTGGAAAGAAATCTATTGCGCGAAGCATTATGTATAAGGCGCTTGAGGATATAAAACAAGAAGAGAAAGGAAAAGACCCCATCGCTATTTTTAACACCGCCGTGAGCAATGTTGCTCCGATGCTGGAGGTAAAATCGCGGAGAGTCGGTGGAGCAACGTATCAGATTCCTTGTGAAGTGAGAGGAGACCGCCGCAACACGCTTGCTATGCGCTGGATTATTGGAGCGGCACGTGCAAAGAGAGGTCGTCCGATGCCAAAGAAACTTGCAGAAGAAATTCTTCTTGCTTCAAAGAATCAGGGTGACGCGGTGAAAAAAAGGGAAAACACCCACAAAATGGCTGAAGCAAACAAAGCGTTTGCGCATTTTGCGTGGTAGGTCTCTCGCGACTGTCCGGTCAAGATCAACATTCAAAGTGCAAAAATTAAAACCAAAGAACAACAGTCAAATATTATCAACTCCAATTCTCTTTTAATTTTACTGCGTCGTTTCGGGGTTTGATTTTTTGTTTTTACATTTTTATGCGCGAATACCCTATAGAAAAAACACGGGACATCGGCATTATCGCCCACATTGACGCCGGGAAAACGACTGTTACCGAGCGAATTTTGTTTTATACTGGTGTTTCTCATAAAATAGGCGAGGTGCATAAAGGAGAAGCAATCATGGATTGGATGGAACAGGAACAGGAGCGAGGAATTACCATTACATCTGCGGCGACGACCTGCTTTTGGCGCGATCATCGTATAAATATCATTGATACTCCGGGCCATGTCGATTTTACCGCCGAAGTAGAGCGCTCACTTCGTGTCCTTGACGGCGGGGTGGTTGTTTTTGACAGTGTTGCCGGTGTTGAGCCGCAGTCGGAAACCGTTTGGCGGCAGGCTGATAAATATGTTGTTCCTCGCATTTGCTTCATTAATAAACTTGATAGGATGGGCGCGAGCTTTGAAAAAAGCTTTCAATCCATTCGTGAACGCTTAACACCCAATGCCATTCCCGTAACGATTCCTGTTGGAACCGAATCCTCTTTTGAGGGCATTATTGATCTTTTTTCAATGAAGGCATTGTATTTTGAAGGCGCGCACGGAGAAACAGTCGTAATAAAAGATATCCCGGATTCCTTAAAGAAATCAGCCAGTACGTATAGAGAAGCGATGGTTGAAAGAATTGCTGAAACGGACGACGCACTTGCTGAAAAGTATTTAGAAGGGAAACCCATTGAAACAGATGAGATGAAAAGAGCCTTACGGAAAGCATGCATTGCATATCGTCTTGTCCCTGTTTTTTGCGGATCAGCTCTAAAAAATAAGGGAGTGCAGACGCTTCTCGACGGCGTTGTTGATTATCTGCCGAGCCCGTCCGATCTTCCCCCTGTAGAGGGTATGAATCTGGCTACGAATCAGGCAGAACAGAGAAACGCGGATGACGCCGCTCCATTTTCGGCGTTGGTTTTTAAACTGCAAACGGATCCGTATGTCGGGCAGCTTTCTTATTTTCGTGTGTATTCGGGGATGCTTCGCGCGGGTTCTTATGTTTTGAATGTAACAAAAGATAATAAAGAGCGTATAGGAAGAATTTTGCGCATGCATGCGAATCATCGGGAAGAAGTAAAAGAAATTTATACGGGGGAGATTGGCGCTGTTGTTGGTCTTAAGAGATCTTCGACGGGGGATACCATTACAGATCCGGATCATCCGATTCTGTTGGAGAGGATAGAGTTTCCGGAGCCCGTGGTTTCCATGAAGATTGAACCAAAAACAAAACAAGATCAGGAAAAGATGGGTATTGCGCTGCACCGTCTTTCTGAAGAAGACCCGACGTTTCGTATAAGTACGGATCAGGAAACCGGAGAAACTATTGTGTCCGGAATGGGAGAGTTGCATCTTGAAATTATTGTTGACCGCATGCGCCGCGAATTTAAAGTTGAAGCGAATGTTGGGCGCCCCCAGGTAGCATATAAAGAAACTGTTACGCGGGAAGCGGAAGCTGAAGGACAATATATTCGCCAATCCGGTGGACGAGGACAATATGGAGATGTAAAAATTCGAGTTGCGCCAAGAAAGAGAGGCGAGGGGTTTGAGTTTCTTAATAAAATCAGAGGAGGAATCATTCCGCAGGAATTTATTCCTGCGGTTGAAAAAGGCGTCAGGGAAGCTATAGACAAGGGAGTGCTTGCAGGGTACCCCGTTGTTGATATTTCGGTTGTGCTCTACGATGGTTCTTACCACGAAGTAGATTCATCGGAGGCCGCGTTTAAGATTGCGGGCTCCATAGCATTTCAGGAGGCTGCAAAGCGCGCAGGGCTGGTGATTTTAGAGCCGATTATGAATGTGGAAGTTGTTGTTCCTGAAGCGTTTCTCGGTGATGTCACCGGGGACTTAAGTTCAAAACGCGGAAGAATAAACAGCATGGAAGAACGCATGAATGTACGGGTTGTAAATGCCCTTGTGCCGCTCGCTGAAATGTTTGGATATGTCACTCATCTGCGTTCCATGTCGCAAGGGAGAGGATCATATACTATGGAATTTGATCATTACGAGGAGGTGCCACGGAACGTAGCGGAGTTAATCAAAGAGGGTAAAAAGTAAAGCACATTGAGCAGATGCTTCTTACCAGGCACATAACATATTATGTGCCTGGTAGTTCATGGTTTTTAGGCGTAGGACGCAGGATGTGGGATGTTGGCAGCTTATGTATTAAACTTTGACATTGCTTTTTCAGGGCCTTCTTGTAGAAATGAAAGAATGGCTTTATGGGTTTTTAAAAAAACTTGCTCCAGTTCTTTTTGCTCTTTAGATGAAAGCTTCATGAGCACGAGTTTTTCTGCCGGAATGCGTTTTTTCTTTTGAACGCCGATACGAAGCCGCCAGACATCGCGGGTTTTAAACGCTCTGAGCGCCGATTCGACTCCTTTATGACCGGCAGCCCGCTTCCCGAATGAGAACTTTATGCGTCCTAGTGGCAGATCGGCATCATCATGAACCAGCAGTGCCTCTGCCGGCTTTATGTTGAGCGCTTTTATTGCTGTTCCCGATTTATTCATAAATGTTTGCGGCAGGACCAATATTATGCTGGTTTTCCCAATAACTCCTTTTAACATCAAAGACAAACCGTCGGAACTTTCCTCCCAGTTCTTCAGTTTTTCTTTTTTGGCAAACGTGAAAGCGGCATTCCGACCGGCATTATGGCGGGTGTTTCCGTATTTTTCTTGCGGATTGCCCAGTCCGATTATTGTTTTCATATGGTTAGTGTAAGTAACATAGCCCCTGTTTTCAAACAGCAGTTATTGCAAGGTCGAGGGAAAAAGCGTATAATCTTTACACATGGAGGAAAAAGAGGCTGCGGGCACTGAAAAGGAAGAGAAAGCAAACAGCTGGCTGAGGGAATTGTGGGGCTTTGTTAAGATTATTATTGTCTCTCTTGTTATTGTGCTTCCAATCCGGGCGTATATTGTGCAGCCATTTATTGTTCGTGGGGACTCAATGAAGCCCACCTACTATCAAGGCGAATACCTTGTGATAGATGAGTTTTCATATCATATCCGTGGACCGCGGCGGGGAGAAATTGTCGTGTTTCGCTACCCTCAAAACCCTTCTCAGTATTTTATTAAGCGCATTGTTGGTCTTCCCCGGGAGCGCGTGGAGGTAAGAAACGGCGAGGTATATATAGTAAATGAGGAATATCCGGACGGTATAGTGCTTGATGAGCCGTATCTGCAGGAAGGGGTGTTTTCCAGTCCGGACACAATACTCATGCTGGATGAAAAGGAATATTTTGTCATGGGTGATAACCGCTATCAAAGTTCAGATTCACGGTTTTGGGGCGCGCTGGACAGCCGTTTTATTGTTGGAAGGGCGTGGCTTAGGCTTTGGCCGATAGCCCGCGCATCGGTATTATGATCAAACGAGCAAAAAAAGAGCCTTTAAAAACGTTAAAGGGGATGCACGATATCCTGCCGGATTCGGTACCCTATTATGATAGGGTGATCAGGGAAACACGCAAAGTCGCTGAATATTACGGATTTCAGACAATCAGGACTCCGCATATTGAACGCCTCGAGCTTTTTACCGCATCGCTTGGTAACACCAGTGATGTGGTTCAGAAGCAGATGTATACGTTCCGCGTCCGCGGTGGTACTCCTATTGTATTGCGCCCCGAAGGGACGGCCCCATTGGTAAGGGCATATTTTGAACATGGCATGCAAAGCTGGCCGCAACCGGTGCAGTTGTTCTACAATGGGTCATTCTTCCGCCATGAAAACCCTCAAGCAGGCAGAACTCGGGAATTTCAGCAGTGCGGCCTGGAGGTGATTGGGGAAATGGATTCAATCCACGACGCCCTTGTTGTCAGAGTGTTATATTCAGCCCTTGAAGCGCTGCACTTACGTGATGTTATTGTGCACATCAATAGTATTGGGGATAAAAACTGCAGACCCCAATATCGTAAAGAAATTAGCGCATATTTCCGCCGCAGACAACAATCCTTATGCCGTGATTGCAAGAAAAGACTTCGGGAAAATCCTTTACGGATCCTTGATTGTAAAAACGAGGATTGTGTTGCGATAAAGGAAGGCGTGCCGCAGATGATTGATTTTTTATGTGAGTTTTGTAAAGCTCACTTCAAGTCAGTGCTGGAGTATTTAGACGAAATTGCTGTTCCCTACAGCCTTGACCCGTACCTGGTGCGCGGCTTTGACTACTATACGAAAACCGTTTTTGAGTTCTTTATGACGGACGTTTCCAAAAGCGAAGTCTCGGGAAAAAGCGATGGTGAAGACGAACATACCAAGAAAGAAAAAGATACTGTTCCAGCAAACCAGGAAAAAGAGAATAAAAGACCTGCTGCTATTGCAATTGGATCAGGCGGCCGGTACGATGACCTCGCTAATATGTTTTATGGGAGAGCTGTTCCGGGAGTTGGTGGGGCGTTAGGTGTCGATCGTGTGGTTGCTGAGATGAAAGCAAGAAATTTGAAGGTACGGCCGGAGATATCTCCAAAAGTTTTTTTGATACAGCTCGGTGGGCATGCAAAGAAAAAAAGCTTTCTTATCACCGAGGAATTGAGAAAGGGCGGCATCTCGTTTACTCATCAGTTGAGCAAAGATTCTCTTCGGGGGCAGCTCAAAGCCGCTTCCCGCCTTGATGTGCCTTATGTATTGATCATTGGCCAAAAAGAGGCAGTTGATGGGAAAGCGATACTTCGTGAGATGACAACAGGTACGCAGGAGATTATACCGTTTGCAAAAATCGTAAGCGTGTTGAAATTAAGATTAAAGCAATAATAGATGTAAAATGAAGTATGCACACCACAGTTGATATGTTCGGAAAAGAGACGGATACATTTATTCTTTTTTCTGCTGCCAAATTTGGAATTTATTGGTATAATTCGGTTACTATTTAATTATTTTGTTATGGTGGAAGTTCGAAGAAGGGATAAAGAATCGTCAGGTGCGCTGGCGCGGCGATTTTCGAGAAAGGTACAGTATAGTAGCTTGTTAATCACCGCAAGATCGCTGCAATTCCGCGCCCGGAAAAAGTCCAAGGCACGCAAAAAGAAACAGGCGCTTCATAGGGAAATGAGAAAAAAAGAGTTTGAGCACCTCAAGAAGCTGGGAAAATCAGACAATGTATGAATCTCTTGAACGTTCTTAGGGAAGATTTAAAAAAAGCGCAATTGGGGAAAAAAGAAAGTGTCAGCACAACGCTTCGAATGCTCCTTTCCGAAATTCACAATCTTGAGATTAAAGAGCGCAAGAAAGAAACCGGCTTAACAAACGAAGAGATTATCGGAGTAGTTCGGAAAGAAATGAAGAAAAGGAATGACGCGATAGAGGAGTATCAGAAGGCCAAAAGGGAAGATCTTGTTGCGATTGAAAAAGAGGAAATTACCATACTTGAGCAATATGTACCGCCGCAGCTGCAGGATGAAAATATTCAACGGGTCGTTGAGGACAGCATACGGGAGGTAAACGCGTCAGGCATGCAAGACTTCGGCAAGGTGATGAAGGTCGCGATGGCTTCACTGAAGGGAAAGGCTGCCGGCGAGCGTATCGGGGAAATTGTAAAGAAAATGCTGGGTAACTCCGCTTCTTAGTCAGGGCGAAACATGGCTAGGGCAGATTACATTGCTGGATTGGATATCGGATCTGAAAGCACCCGATTTGCATTGGTTGAACGAAAGGCCGGAGGCGCTTTTCATGTGCTTGGTGTTTCTGAAATTCCCACGGAAGGTGTTAGGAGAGGAGCCGTTTTAAAGCCGGAACAGACCGCCTTGTCTATTCGTGAGGCGAAGGAAGAACTGAAGAAAATGACAGGCGTTGATCCGCGCGATGCGTATGTTGGGATAGGGGATTTTCGTGTCGCAATGTACCTTTCAAAAGGAGTAGTCGCGGTTTCCCGCGCAGATGGACAGGTTACCGCAGAAGACTCAAAAAGGGTGATGTTTGCCGCGGAGGACGCGCTTCCTCGGCTTCAAAACCGGCAAGTCATACATCAATTTCCAAAGTATTACCGGGTGGATGGTGATACACCAGTGCAGGATCCGGTTGGGATGACCGGAGTGAAACTCGAGACTGAAGCGGTGTTCGTGACAGTCTTTCTTCCTCATTATAAAAATCTTATGGAGGCTCTTGATATAGCCCGCGTATCAGCTGATGATATTGTGGTTTCTCAACTGGCCTTATCTGATCTTTTGCTTTCAAGGAAACAAAAAGAGATCGGAGTTTTATCGCTCAACCTCGGTGCTCAAACAACAGAAGTATGCGTGTGGGAAGAAGGAACACTGCTCTCTTTAGAGGTGTTTCCTATTGGTTCTGCGCACATCACGCATGATATAGGGCTGGGCTTCCGTGTCGGTGTCGACGTTGCGGAAAAATTGAAACGGTCCTACGCTTCAGTTATTGAGGGGGGAAAAAGGGAAATTAAGTTTTCAGGTTTTGATAAAGATCTTGAGGCGGTGTTTTCACCAAGAAAACTCAAAGAGATTGTGGATGCACGCTTGGGAGATATTTTTGAGTTAACGCAAAAGCATTTAAAAAGAATTGGACGTTCAGGCTTGTTGCCGGCCGGAGCAGTGATAAGTGGAGGGGGAATGCAGCTGCCCGGCATTGTTGATGTGGCGAAAAACGAGCTTTCCCTTCCGGTGGAGTTAGCCCGTATATCGGGGTTTACAGGAAAAAGAGAATTATCAGATACGCCAGAATGGATGACAGTGCTGGCGCTGTGCTATTGGGGAGCTGAGAGCGAGAAGAGTGAATTCCCTGTGTTTCTTGGCAAATCTGTGCCCAAGAAAATCAAGCGGTTTTTAAGGTCGCTTATCCCTTAACATCTCATTGACGGGAACCGTCCGGCAAGCTAGTATATGGTATATTTTCTCATGGCGCAGTTTTAATGATGTTGCTTCTTGAAATGTAAAGGAGCGAACTACGCCATTGAAACGCTTTTAATGCTATAGTTTTCTCTTGATAGTGTTTTCTTTTATTTTATTAAGTTTCACCGCAGCATATGCCACATATTAAACCAGACATTGAATCCTTTGCCCGTATTAAGGTAGTTGGGGTTGGCGGGTCTGGCACAAATACCGTCGATCACATGATCCGGTCTAAAGTGCGCGGCGTGGAGTTTATTGCGGTGAATACAGATGCGCAAGACTTACATAACGCGCTTGCAAAAAGAAAAGTATTTATAGGAAAAAATATCACAAAAGGGCTTGGTTCAGGCATGAACCCGGAGCTCGGTCGCGAGGCAGCAGAAGAATCTCGGGCAGAACTTACGGAATCGTTAAAAGGCGCTGATATGGTTTTCATTGCATGCGGATTTGGAGGAGGGACAGGAACGGGTGCCGCTCCCATCATCGCCAATATTGTAAAAGAGACGGGCGCTCTTGCGGTGGCCGTCGTCACCAAACCGTTTTCTTTTGAAGGTTCAGAACGCGCGAGAATTGCGGAGGAGGGGTTGATGCAGCTGGTTGGAGCAGTTGACGCAATGATTGTTATTCCGAATGACCGGTTGTTCGAAATTATTGAAAAGCAGACGCTGTTCCTTGAGGCCTTCGCTATGTGCAATGAAGTTTTGAGGCAGGCTGTGGAAGGCATATCTGATCTTATCACTGTGCCGGGCATTATCAACGTTGATTTTGCGGATGTTAGAGCTATTATGCAGAACGCTGGCTCGGCTTTGATGGGCATTGGATCGGCGAGTGGCGAACGGCGTGCAGTTGAAGCAGCTGAACGCGCGATTCGTTCTCCGCTGCTCGATATGTCGATTAACGGCGCCCAAGGAGTACTTTTTTCTATAGCTGGGGGCCCTGATCTTACAATGTGGGAGATCAATGAGGCAGCGCGCATTATTACCGGGCCTGTCTCGAAAGATGCCAAAGTGATTTTTGGCGCCATGCGTGATGAAAAATTAAGAAAAGGGGAGATAAAAGTAACTGTCATTGCGACAGGTTTTTCCGGTGTAACCTCTGAATCTGCCGTGGCAGGCTCTTCCATAAACCTTTTTTCAGGAAGCACCCTACCCACACCAAAAACATATACCACAAAGCAAATGAATCACGAGAAAACTGACGAAAAGAGAGAAGAAGGAGAATGGGACGCAGTCCCTGCTTTCTTAAGGAGAAAAAAATAGAGTAGTTTACATTTCGGGCGTTTTATTTGTATGTTTTGACTCCGGCAGTGGAGCTGCAAGTGGGTCCTTTTGGGCAACAGTACGGTGGGGCTGATCGCTGTTTGCTGTGCCCAGCAATGTTTGTTGCGTGTTTTGTTTTTTAAAGCGTTTCAGGATTTGTTTTCCACACATGCAGCTTCATTTCATATTGAATTTTTTGTTCATATGTATATAATAAGAAGCAAGGCCGAAGAACGTAAAACATATTCGGCCAACAGGACATAGATCATATTACATACTGGAGATAAGGGCATAAAATCTCGGTAACCAACCGAGATTTTATGTTTTTTTTTGGAAATTATAGTCCAAGCCACTGAGGTTTTGAGGCAAGCGGGTGCGTTTTAAGCAATCCTGTTATAATGTCGTTTTTCGTTTTTCGTTTTTGCTTTCCCAGTTACAAAGTGAACACACCGGCACTGTTTTGTATTCTTAATTTCAGGAAAGCTATTAGTTTTAGCTTGTTGTGTATTTCTTTAAAGCCAATATAAACGTTTATTGCTTTTTTTGACGCTCTTGATTTTCTGTAACTATTATGGTAATCTATTTTTGGAATGTATCGTGTAATCGCCCCCTCACCTAAAAAGCGTTATTTTTTTGATTGCTCCTTGGGACGCCTTCACCATTGATATGCTTTTCAGCGGTAAGGTCAACAATGGTTTTAGGAATCACAACATATGTTTAAAGCTTTTTAGGTGAGGGGGAGGAAAGTCCGGGCACCGCCGTGTGTACTTCGCACACAACTAATAATAAATAACTCATAGCAAATAGCTTTTGTCGATCGCTGTTATTAGTTGCGGGCGGGGTGTGCACGGGAGAGGTAGTGGCTAACGGCCACCCGTCCCAGCAACAATAATAAAAAATTTATTGTAGCCGGGATACGAGAAAGTACCACAGAAACTATACCGCCCTTCGATACGCTCAGGACAAGCCGCTTTTTGAAGGAGGCCTCTAGTTCTGAGTCCGCCAGATGGCGGATCGAAGAGTAAGGGTGAAAAGTGTGGTGTAAGAGACCACGGCACAATATGGCGACATGTTGTGATGGAAAACACTTATCACATATTTTATCAAAGATGTGTGATCCTGCGTTTTGCAGGACCCGGTGCAACCCTGTGCGCATCTCACTACCGTTCGATGCAGAGTTATGAATAACGAATTATGAATTTAGGGTTTACATTGATTTTCTAATTCTTTATTCCAGTTTCTTATATCGAGCTGTGGCGAGGTGCGAAGGGGCTTGAGTCCGGAAGCAATCTCGGACCTAGACAGATGATTACGCCAATTTTGTCTGGCGGAGTCGAAAACAACATTGAGCGTTCTGCTATGAGCGGGGGCAACCCCGCAATCCCGCGGGATCCTCAATGTCGCGGCTTTATCGCTTAGGTGAAATTGGAACAGAACCCGGCTTATAGATACGTTCTCAATACAACAAAAACCCCGCTTTAGCGGGGTTTTTGTTGTATTGAGAAAAGCAATAAAACCGACTCGGTGCTATGCTTTGTTATTCTCCTTTCTCTTCTATTAGGGCAACCTCTATTTTTCTTGGTATATCCCTTCTTCTCTCGAGTCTTTCTAAAATTTCCTCTATCTGATTTTTTTTATAAAGACGGTAGTTATTAAAGGGGTGTCTGTAAGGAATAAGTTTGCCCTGTTTATCCCAGTTACGAAGTGTCAATGTGGTAACGCCCAACAAAGAAGCGGCAGATTTTATTGTGTAGTATTCGTTTTCCATATGGTTTATTAATGTTTTATACAGATGTTTATTAATGTTTTGTATAAATCTTTAACTTTTGTTGGTATACAAAGTGCTCACTGGTTCCTGTGTGTTTTAAAATGAAATCTTTTTTCATTCCTGCTTTTTTTATAATTTTTATGATAGTTCATGCATGTGCTTAGTAAAATTTTTTTTATGTAAACTTTTGCCTGAATTTTTTTTTGCTCATTTCTAGCCGTTTTATTTTTCCACAGGAATGCGTTTTATGGAGCGAGTTTTATCTTATTTCCTTATATTCATTGTTCTATAATGAATATAGGTTCTATCCGATATTATATCGGATAATGATATTTTTATCTAACGACTTCTGTGGAAAAAAAACGCAAGGACAAGTATATTCCAATATCAAAACTGGCGGATGAAACCCCTTACAGTGCGGAGTATTTAAGCTTGCTCGCGAGACTAAAAAAGTTAGAAGCAAAAAAGCTTGGACGTAATTGGTATAGCACTCAAGCCGCTATTAAAAAATACCTTGCAAGACAGGCTGAAAGAAAAACCGTTCACGGAAACTTATTAAAAAATTATGCCGGCATTGAGGAACCAAAACACGAAGTTCATGCCGCTGTCGCTCCTTTTTTGGACGCCGATGCAGGCAGTAGCGAAATTTTTAAAAACCAAAAGGATACGAAAACTCAAGGAAGGCCTGTTTTTACCAGCGGACAATTTAGTGAAATAAATAACAACAGTGAACAAAAAAATAAAGGCGATGCGTTGTTTGAACGGTTTATAGAACGGTTCATCAAATTTTTGGATCTCTCTATTGAATCGCATTTTGGAATATTCCACAAGGTTTGGCGAACATTTAAAAGAGAGGTTAAAAGAATAGCAAAAAATCCTGCTAAAACCCTTATAGCCCTCATTTTAATTATTTTACTTACGCTTTTCCCTGCGAGTAAAGTGTTTAGCGATTTTAATGATGTTGTGTTTTATGCATATCAAAAAATAAGAGATGCAGAAACGTTAATGGGTCATCGCGCAGGAACGAGTCCCGGGGATGTGTTGCTTATTGATAAGTTTGGAAATATTTCTATAAGAGGTCATATTGAGACAGAGGGGCAATTGCGCTCCTTTATAAAAGATGGCGTAGCGCCCATAGTTGTTGACTCTCTAACGAAAGTTGAAAATTTAAACGTTGATTATTTGGATAATTTGTCTTCGGAAGATTTTACGCTGGCGTTTGTTACAAAAAACGGAAACATTACGTACGAAGATGTGTTTTTGGAGGGAAATGTAGAAGTTGGGAAAAAATTGCTTGTGAGAGGAGCGACAGAGCTGATGCAGGAGTTGACGGCACATGGGAAGTTATATGCGCTTGATGAAGCATTCTTTTCTAAAAACATTACGGTGAAGGGCGCCGCTGGCGTGCGCGATCTCTTGGCTGAAGGTTTTATTGTCGGCAAAGCTATACAAGGGGAAACCATATTTGCAGAAAAGGAAATCGCAGCGCCGGTGGTTACCGGCACAACTCGTGTTGAAGGAAAGTTTATAAGGGCCGGGAATCTTACTGTTGACGGGCAAAGCGTCTTTGGAGGAATGACCATGCATAACGGGGGGCTTTGGGCTACGCATGGTTCATTTAGAGATTCGCTGGAAACGGGCGGGAATTTTAGCGCATTTGGCGATGATATAAACTTAGGAAAAGCGGCAAAGAGTAAAATTGTCGTATATGGACAGAGTTTTACGTTTAATGGAAGCACTGTTTGCACCAAATCTTCATGTCCATCTGCAAACGACAGCGGCTGGACCGACGACGGAACAATAGTTCGGCTTACTGCCAACACCGACATTGTTGGAATTGGCACGACATCCCCGTGGGATAGCGCCGCTTTGGCAATAGAGCAAAACGGCTCCGCGCCGTCATTTGTTGTTGGTGATGACGGCACCTCCACGCCCCTTTTTTATATTGATCCAAAAGGAAATATCGGTATCGGCACCACATCCCCAGCGCGGGATTTTGCTGTGTTAGGAGCAACATACCAAACCGGCACATCAACAGTTGGAAATCTTATAAAAACCCTTGGCACGGGAACATCTACCATTGCCGGCCGACTGGAGGTTACCGGAAGAATACTTGCCGATGGCGGAGGCAGGGTTTGTACGTCAGCGAATGGGGTGTGTTCTGCCTCCGCCGCAGGCGGCTGGACCGATGACGGCACGGTGGTGCGGCTCACGACCGCCACCGACCAGGTCGGGATCAACACGACCACCCCGTGGGGGCAATTCTCCGTTGACCAGCTGGATGATCAGGGACGGCGCAAACCCATCTTTGTTGTCGGCGATAACGGCACCTCCACTCCGCTGCTGTTTGTCACACAGAAAGGCATCGTCGCGCTGGGGTCCACCACTCCCGGAGCCAATCTGCTCAAAGGAAGTCTGGTGGTCGGATCCTCGACCGACTCTTCGGGACACAACGAACACCCCGATGTGTACTTCGCGGGAGGCCTGGGGATCGGGAGCGCCACCTCCACCGACGGACTGCTGGAAACCTCGGGTATCGCCTACATCGGAAACATCATCAAAGTGAAAGGAGCAGGCACCTCCACCATCGCAGGGGGCCTGTTTGCCAATGACATGAAGATCAACCTCCAAAGCTGCGCCAACGAGCTGGAGACGGATGCCTCTGGAGCTATCGTCTGCGGCGCGCAGGATACGACCGGAGACTGGACCGGCACCATCGACGGCAACAACTTTGCGGGAGGAGCCATCGGAGCAGGAGAGCTGATCTACGGAGGATCCGCCGGATCGTTCTCCGAACTGGCGGCAGGCACCAAAGGACAGGTCCTCATGTTTGGAACGGGAGGGCTTCCTACGTGGCAGGCCACCTCCACCTTGGTCTGGGAGGGAGATACGGCCACCAGCACCATCACCAATGCCGGACTGGCGGTAGGCGGTGGGGGGCTCAAGTCCTCCTCGGGACTGACGCTTTCCGACGGCATTCTGCTGTTGGAATCCGGAGTGACGGGAACGAGCACATTCGCTTCTTCGGGACTTGCGGTCGGAACCGGAGGCCTTGCTTCCAGTGACGGCCTCACGCTGACCGGCGGGGTCATCAATGCCCGAGACATCACCGGCACCTCTACCTTTGGTGGAGGCATCACGATTGCCGCGGGGGGCATTGCTATCAATTTGGAATCCTGCTCGTCTGCGCTGGAAACAGATGCGTCGGGAGCGATTGTCTGCGGGACGGATGTGGTCACCGGAGGGACATTTACTGCGGCGGGAGACGGGGGCACGGGACAAACCATCACCATCGGTTCCGACACGCTGACATTGGTGGGAGGAAGGAATATCACCACCACCGGGCTTGCGACCGACAACGTGCTGTTGGACCTCAATAACACCGTCTATGTTGGCCAGCTGACGGCCACCACGACGATGGGCGCCGCCACGTCCACTCCCTGGGGGACACTGTCGGTGGAGCAGATTGCAGGCTCCACGCTGAACAAGCTCAAACCCATGTTCGTCATCAACTCGCAGGGCACCTCCACTCCGCTGCTGTTTGTCACACAGAAAGGCATCGTCGCGCTGGGGTCCACCACTCCCGGAGCCAATCTGCTCAAAGGAAGTCTGGTGGTC
>Ga0154907_105_pt1 | contig 76992 bp, 74 predicted proteins | sample RifCSPhighO2_01_FD_105876 | JGI IMG/M metagenome (GOLD analysis project Ga0154907, IMG submission 105876) | Candidatus Ryanbacteria bacterium RIFCSPHIGHO2_01_45_13 | reverse complement strand
CTCGTCCAAAAACTTTTTGAATTGTACGCAACCAAAAATTATTCTCTGAAAGATTTACGAAATGAAATTACTGAAATTGGCTTGGTGAGCCGGAACGGAAAGCGGCTAACTGTTTCCAATATCCAAATGATTTTACGCAATCCGTTCTACTACGGCGCGTTTAAGTTCAACGGCGAGTTATATGAAGGCAAGCACGAGCCAGCGATAGCAAAGAAACTTTTTGATAAAGTCCAAGAAGTTATGTCGGAAAAATCTCGTCCCAAGAAGCGAGGCGAGAAGACATACATTTTTCGCGGATTATTGAAATGTGGAGAGTGTGGTTGCGCTATTACCGCCGAGACGCAAAAAGGACATTCGTATTATCGCTGTACCAAAAAGAAAAATGTTTGCTCGCAACCCTACATCCGCGAAGAAAATCTCGCCTCGCAGATTTCCGACATACTTCAAAAAGTTTATTTGCCGGAAGATTGGGCGGACAATATGCTCGCGCAATTAGAAACAGACGAAGCGAGCACCGCCCAATCTGATGCCCTTTTCGCTCAAAATCTAAAAAACGAGGTTAAGGCGTGCGAGGGGAAGCTAGACATGCTTTTAGACGCTCATTTGGAAAAGACCATTACCAGCGAGGAATATATTGCCAAGAAAAACAAGATCCTCGCACGCAAGATTGATATTGAGCAGAAATTGAAAGATTTTGAGCGGAAAGGGCGATCGCTGGCTCGAACGGACGAGAAATCTCATTTTAGCCGCTCACCAAGCTAATTCTGTCGCTTTGGGAGATAATTTTTCTGAAAAGAAAAATTATCTTGAAAAAGTCGGCTCGAACCCCCAGCTCGCGGAGCGAGCGGTTTCGGTTTCGTTCAAAAATGACTGGCAAATCCTCGCTGAATTCAATGCCGAGCGGCGAAGCCGCGAGGCAACCTTTCCGATTCATACAATGTGGCTGGGGAGCAGGGATTCGAACCCCGATACTCGCCTCCAAAGGGCGATGTCCTACCATTAGACGACTCCCCATTGATTGCCACCCATGATACCTTAAAGCTTGTGATTTTTAAAGAGTTTGGCAAAATAAATTCACAAGAAGAACTTTGTAAGAATTGATAAAAAGTTTCCCAAACCTCAAGAGATCAGCTGGTTCTGATCTGTTTGTGTTATTCTCAACACTGCAAGCTCCAGAGGGATCTGCGGGAGAACAGTGGTGTGGGGTGAATGATATGCTTCTAACAACGGAACAAGAGCCAATTCAATTTTTTTCACTCCCGCTTTTTTTGCGAGATTTTTTAAAAATGCAATCCGTTCATCCGAAAACGTGCCTTTCAGCTCGTTTTCGTATGCCATATTTATGGCAAGAAGCAGCGCGGTGCGTAAATCCTCAATCGCCATTTTATTGAACATTTTAGGATCAACCCCCTGCTCTAAGGATTGCTCAATGACGGCAAAAGCGGTTTTGATATCGCCATGTAAAAGCGCCGATGAGAACTTTGCAACCAGACCGGCTTTCGGAAGTCCAAAAAGAATGGAAACGTCTTCTGAAGTAATTATTTCCTTATCAGCAATCCCAAGCAATTGTCCAAACATGCTTTCCGCATCCCGTAGCGACCCTTCCGAAAGAAGTGCTATGACATGCGGCACTTCTTTCTCATGTTTTATGTTCTCTTTTTGAGCAAGCTCTTCAAGGCGTTCCTGAATCACTGAAACCGGCAGACGATGAAATTCAAAATGCTGGGTGCGCGAGCGGATGGTGTCCGGGACTTTTTCCGGATCGGTCGTGGCCAATATAAACATCACATGCTTGGGCGGTTCTTCAAGTGTTTTTAAAAGCGCGTTAAACGCTTCACGCGTCAGCATATGCACCTCATCTATGATATAGACTTTTCTCTTTGCCCTATGGGGGGCAAATCGTACTGCTTCCCGCAGTTCCCGAATCTCGTCTATTCCTCTGTTTGAAGCGGCGTCAATTTCAATAAGATCAAGCGCGCTCCCCCTAAGAAACTCCTCACAGATTCCGCATGCATTGCATGGTTCTCCGCTGCCTTTCTGTTCACAATTCACCGCTTTCGCCAAAAGCCGTGCCACCGTGGTCTTTCCCGTGCCGCGCGGACCGGAAAACAGATATCCATGCGAAACACGCCCCGCCTCAAGCGCGCTTATTAACGCACGCACAATATGATCCTGTCCTTTTACCTCGCGAAAGGACTTGGGGCGGTATTTTCTATAAAGCACGAGCTGGTGATCTTCCATGCCGGAAAGATATCATAAAAAGCGTTTGCTTAAAAGATAAAAAGGGTTATTGAGAAGAAATGGTTTGTTCAACAGCACGCGGAGCAGATTTAAACACGATATATTTATATCCTAAAAAATTCCAGAAAAGCGACACGAGCGTTGCTCCAATTTTAGCAAGAATCTCCAAACGCTCCTTTGTTATGCTGTTAAAAGGATCTATATAAGTCGTAAAGAGATACACAATAAAACTGTTTATCGCAATGCCGCCTGCAGACACAATAAGAAATGCCGTAAACTCTTTTTTGCTTGGCATGTCTTGTCCTTTGAAAGTAAAATAATGATTCCAAAAATAACTGTTGGTAAGAGCGACAATAACGGAAACCGCATTTAACGGAATAATATATAGGCCCTCATATACTCCGGTAACACGGCTTAATATTGAAAGAATGCCCGTATCAACGGTAAAGTTCATAAGGCCGACAATCCCGAACCGTCCTGCCTGTTTTAAAATTAAAATACGCGCAAAGATGCGGGCAGCGACAAAATATCCCGCAGATTCAACTAGAGGGAAAAAGATATAGAACGTCCAATACGGAAAAGTGACGCCCTGAAACACAAGCGGAATATCGGCATTGATGAAAATAATGTTGGCGAAAAAAGCAGTGACAAACCCTACCGTACCGGCGGCGATATAGTCTTTTCCTCTGCTTTTATTGGTTTTGTTGTTTGTTTTGGTTTCCTGCATATTTTACCGTTTCTATTTCCCCTAACACTCCGAGTTGTCTTTTTATAACAAAGAGAAGCAAATAAATCAACAAGAAAAGAATAATAAAGGCGCTCACGATACCTATATTTATTGTAAGCAGCCGCTGTCCCCAAAGAACCGAGAGTGTAGAAAAAAAATAAATAAGAGAAGGGGACGCCAAAATGCTCACGCCCTGCGGAGAAAACGTATGCATAAATGACGCCCAAATGATAATAACACTGTAAAGCAGAAAGAAAAGGAGAATCAAAAACTGCAACGTCAGTTGGAGCCCCTCCTCAAAGGTAAAAAGCCGAAGCGAAGTGACGCTTACCCACGCAAGCGATACCCCATTGGCAAGGGCGCTGGAAAATCCGAGCTGTTCTTGTTTATACTCTCCGAAATAAAGTTCCATAGAAATCCAAAGCAGAAAAATCGGGGTTAACACCCACCACACGGAAAGATCTCTCACCAGTGCGTGTCCTATCTCTCCGAACCCTAACAGCAATTGATTAAAAATCATGGCCATCGTTATCCGAATTTTTCCTGCCGGCGGGCAATCTCCGTTTCTACTTCTTCTCGCAATCTTCCGTACTTCAATCTTGATAAGTCCCTTACTGCCTCGCACACCGCTTTATTGCTGGCGGCGGGCGAATACGATTCTATATTAAACGGGCGCGTTGTCTTCCCATTAATCAGCAGCCGTATGTATGCGTGAAAATTATCTATATTTAAAAGGTCTCCTGCGGTAAAAACCGGCGCAAACTGTTTTTGCAATAGTTCCGTATCATCAACTCCAACACGGAATGAAACAATCGTTCCAACATTTCCGAATACTGCATCTCTAATTTCTTTTGAAAGCTGGCCGATAAACTGGTGGGCCATAACAAGGTTTAAGCGGTATTTCCTTGCTTCTGAAAGAATTGTTGCAATGGATTTCGTGGTGACATTCTGAAATTCATCAATATAAAGATAAAAGTCAGGCCTTTTGCTTTCCTCAATATCAACGCGCGAGAGCGCCGCCATAAGCACCTTTCCTATGATGATAAGTCCCAGAAGGTATGAATTGAGTTCTCCGAGTCGTCCTTTGGAAAGGTTTATCAAAAGAATCTTTTTATTGTCCATAATTTCCCGAAGGCGAAACGAGCTTTTCTCCTGCGCTATGATCGGCCGCATAATCTCATTGGCGAGAAAGGTATCAAATTTTGACGTAATATACGGCACCATATTTTGCAGAGACGCTTCGCCTCCGGCTTTCTCCGCTATCTGCTTCCAAAACATTTTTACGACTAGATTGGAACTTCTGGAAATCTTAAACTGACGATAGTCTGAATCAACCATCACTCTTGAAATCTCAAGAAGCGTGTTTCCTGATGACGGATCGTCCATCACCAAAAGCGTGGCATTTCGAAAATACTGCTCAAACATCGGCCCCCCGGCAACGGACATATCATAAAGTTTGTTAAAAATTTCAAGCAGTTCGTTTACAATAAACGTCTTTTGCTCCGGGTAGCGGCCATCATATTCCAGAAAATTCAACCCCATGGGACGTTCAATATCGGCCGGGTCAAAATATACCACATCTTCAACGCGCTCTTTCGGAATAAGGCCTAAAATGTCTCTTACATCATCTCCGTGGGGATCAAGAAAACACACTCCCCTTCCTTTTTCTATATCCTCCGCAATCATGTTTTTTATAAGTGTTGTCTTTCCGGTACCGGTCTGGCCAACAATATACATGTGCCGCCTTCGGTCATCTGGAGTAATGTATACCGGCACTTCTTCTCCCTTAAACACGCTCTTACCGATTAAAAGACCTGCTTTGGGCAGATTTGCCGGAGGAGGCGCCTCGCGGGACGTTAACATTTGGAGTCTCGGGGCTTCGGAACCCGCATAAGGAAAACGAAACACTGATGCCAGTTCGTCGGTCGTAAGGTACATGCGGGCAAGCGGATTAAATATACGAAATGAAAAGTTATATACCGCCCGTTCCAACGCCCGTCCTTCAAGCGGCATCGCTTTAAAACTGTTGCCTTGGGGTTCAGTAAACTGCAAAAACGCCGCCTCAAGTTCCCGTAAAATTCTTGAAGCGTCATCTTCGTTAGCAGAAGAAGCCAAAAGGCGTATATTCACATCAAAACCGGTACGCGACGCTTTCTCTGTTATGAGTCTTGCCACTTCTTCATCTCCTTGTTTTATCTCTTGGCGTGCCGTTCCGCCGCCGCCTGAACTGCCGGACGGCGCAAATCCCAACATTGCCATCGCTGCAACAAGCCATGGATGCAGTTTTTTGGACGTTGCCAGCGCTTCTTTGATGTTTTTTCCCTCACGCACCGCTTTCGCTGCTTTTTTCCCTGCGTCATTGAGCGATCCGCTGGTAGGGCGCATTAATATTTGTATTGCCGCGCCCTCGCCTTTCTCGTTTAACTTTGCAAAAGCGCCGGCGATCACAGCAAACGGATCATGACCAATGCGTTCATATGTATGAATCGGGAGAAGCGCATCGCGCTCAAGCACGAGATGTGAGGCCTTTGTGATACCCTCCGCGTTGAACATATTGTAATCTTCAGCTGGCTCCACGCGGCTGTCTGGGAACATCGAATGCGTCAATTTTTGAAATGTAGAAGCATAAAAATTCGGAATCGCTGCATAAAGAACTGTTTCACCACCGGTTTCCGGAAGCGCAATTTCAAAAGATACTACCGGCTGTCCGTAGAACGCTGCCTTTCGTTTCGTCCGTTTTAACCCCAGAAAACCGGCATACATCTGCTCCATGGTGAGGAAAAGTTTCTTGGAGTTGTCTTGCTGTCCTTCTCGCTCTGCTCCCATATCTTGAGGAAGCAGAATTCTAAAAAGCCGTAAATGCAGCGAAGAAGAAACGTCTCTAAATTGCCTCTCCCTCAATACAAAATACCGGATAAGAACGGCCACAACGATACTTGCGGCTGTTATAACATAAAACGTATTTAACAATAGCGAGGCCATGTAAAATATAAACGGATGTACTGTTTATGTTGTATGTTGTCTGGCTATTTTTTAATCTTGTCTTCCGCAACCAACCGCTCGTAAAACCGATCAACAAGCACATCATGAAATTCATCCAACAGATGCGGATTTTCAAGCGCCCGCGCTACCCGTACTGCCTCCATGATGCCCCGTGAAAACGCTATTTTAACCAATTCTGTAATCTGTTTCTTATGATCATCAAAATCTTTCAGTACGTCATCAACAGGCAGCGCTCTGCTGGACGGTGTGGCGTTTTCTATATGCGCTTCCAGCACTGTCCGCACAGCCTCTTTTGAGGTTTTTTCGTTCATTGATTCCAGAGATTCCGGCTTTCTTTCTGTTTGCTCTGTTTCTTTTCTTCGGGATCGTTCAAGCGCTTCTTTTTTCTCGGCTACTTTCTTTGTAAGATACTCAATCTCCTCTTCAGGGTTTTTAAATTGTGGTGTCTCCGGCATAGAGGTATCATAACATATATGAAGAAAGTGTATCTAATGCTGGCGGTGACAGTAGCTGTTGGGATTTTTCTTCGTTTTTGGAATCTTCAGCATATCCCGCCCGGACTTTATCCCGATGAAGCGATGAATGGCAACAATGCCCTTGAAATGAACGAAGCCGCAAAAGGTTTCCCAACATTTGGCTGGCGCGTCTTTTTTAGTGAGAATAACGGCCGTGAAGGGCTGTACATTGATATTGTCTCCCTTTCCATAAAATTCTTTGGGAATGATCCGTTTGCCATACGCACCGTTTCAGCAGTTTTTGGGACCATAACCATATTGGGGCTTTTCCTTTTTACGCGACAGGTGCTCTGGCAAAGACCCCATCGCAATACCATCGCGCTGATCGCGGCATGGCTGCTTGCTACAAACTTTTGGCATATCAATTTTTCCCGTATAGGGTTTCGCGCCATTATGGCGCCCTTTTTTCTTGTATGGGGATTATATGTTCTTTATAAAGTTGCAAACGGGCATTATAAAAACAGCGCTTCAGGATCACTGCTGGCAGCGGGAGGAGGAATTTTTTTCGGGCTTGGATTCTACTCATACATCGCCTATCGCATAGCGCCGCTGCTTTTGGCATTTCCTTTCATATCAGGACTTCGTTATCACAAACGCCTTCGCGTTCCGACCTGTTTTCCATGCTTTTTTTTGCTGTTTCTCTTTTCTACATTTTTAACCGCCTTGCCGCTTGGAATATACTTTATAAATAATCCCGCAGATTTTTTCGGGCGCACCGCCCAAATTTCAATTTTTTCCCAAGAGGAACCGTTAAGGATGCTGGCCCTCAACACCATAAAAACAATAGGCATGTTTTTTTGGCAGGGAGATTTTAATTGGAGACACAACTATGCGGGGACACCGCAGCTTTGGTGGCCGGTGGGGTTGCTTTTTCTCATCGGCGTCATCCGCGGCTTTATTGTTTTTATCAGTAAAGAGAAAAAGAAAGAGCGGGATGTTTATCTTTTCCTTTTTGCGTGGATTATGCTTCTGTTGCTTCCGGTTATCACGTCAGCCGAAGGCATCCCGCATGCGCTCCGCGCAATCGCCGTTATTCCGGCCGTTATGATCATTGCTGCGCTGGGACTTGGTCTTATGATTGATCTTATAGAGCACTGGATATCAAAAAAAATAACTCAAGCAGATGCTCAAAAAAAGTCTTTGCGTTTAAGAAAAGAATTTATCATCCTGCTTCTGGTTTTTCTTTCAGGAACAGCGGTGCACGCATTCAACCAATACTTTCAACGATGGTCCATACGGCCGGAAGTTGCTGATGCGTTTGCCGTAAAGTATGCCGAAATCGGAAAAACATTAGATTCGCTGCCCGCAGCGGAAGAAAAATATGTTATAGTAAATACACCGGGTCATGTGCTGGTTAGAACAATCCCGATGCCGGCACAAACCATCATGTTCTTAACGCAAACATTCAGCGCAGACGAACAGAAGAAAAAAAATATCACCTATCTGCTGCCGGACCAACTGCAAAACATACGATGTCTAGACCACTGCACCATAGCGCTTATGGAAAAAGACATACACATCGCAAATGCCATAAAGGAACAATTCTCTGGTATTGCAATGCAGCTTACGGGGAACGCATTGGTTTTTCGCAGGTAATCCATGACTAAATCGCTCCAAAACACCATAGCCGTTTTTATACTGTTGGTGATGTTTTTTCTTATGGCAAGTTCAGCGTGGAATGATTCTGCAATCATGGACGAGCTGGCACACATTCCTGCAGGGTATAGCTACGTGCGGTTTGGGGATATGAGATTAAATCCGGAGCACCCACCACTTATAAAAGACCTCGCGGGACTGCCGCTTTTGGCGTTAGACCTTCGTTTTCCAACAGACCACCGCGCATGGAAAGATGAAGTAAACGGGCAGTGGGAGATGGGAAGCGTTTTTTTATACGAATCGGGCAATGATCCGGATCAAATCCTGCGTTTTGCACGCTTCCCCATGATGCTCTTCGCGATTTTTTTTGGATGGGTGTTTTTTCTTTGGGCGAGAAAACATTACGGCGCGGCAACAGCAATCATTGCGCTTTTATTTTTTGCATTCTCGCCTACGTTTCTGGCCCACTCTAAATACGTCACAACAGATCTCGCCGCCTCGTTTGGATTTTTTATAGGTATTACAACATTTCTCCGGTTTTTAAATTATCCATCATACAAAAATATCCTTATAGCAGGGGTGGGCTTTGGCGTAGCGCAACTGCTCAAATTTTCCCTTTTCCTCTTAGTCCCTTTTTATGCCGCCATTGCACTTGTATGGATACTGATAAGCCACTTTGAACATCTTGAAAGAGTTCCGCTTCAAAAACGCGTCATACATCATGTAAAGCATGGGCTGAGATATTTTAAAAAAATTATTCTGATTGGCCTTATCGGTCTTTTACTGATTGCGGTTGTGTACCAACTGCATGTACTGAACTACCCTGTGGAAAAACAGGTCAGCGATACAACAATAATTCTGGGATCGTTTGGCATGCGCCCGCTTGTTGACGCAACCGTGTGGATGGCAAATACGCCTCCTCTTCGCGGTTTTGCATACTACATGCTCGGACTGCTTATGGTGGTACAGCGCGCAGCGGGAGGCAACACCACGTACTTTTTGGGAACAATTCTTTCGGGCTCCTGGTGGTATTACTTTCCAGTTGTGTATCTCGTAAAAGAAACGCTTGCTTTTCACATATTAACGGCCCTTGCAGGCATACTTGCCGCAAAAAAAATCTTCAAGAGCAACAATAAAACCTTCAAGGGTCTGCGCCAATGGACAAGAGAACATTTCATCACTTTTTCCCTGCTTCTCTTTATTGCGTTTTACTGGATATATTCCATGCAGGCAAACCTCAATATCGGGGTAAGACACGTCCTCCCCACCTTTCCGTTTTTATACCTGCTTGTTGCAAAAGAAATAAAAGAGTGGGTTAAAGGAACAATCATCGTAAACCCACACACGTTTGGCGCTTTGATTAAATCGCTTTATAAACTATATATCAGGCCAATTCCTAAATACCTTTTTATCGCTGTCATAATGCTTTGGATTGTAACCGGAATGCTGAACACATGGCCCGGATACCTTGCATATTTTAATGAGATCACGCTTTTTACGATGCCGGGGTATGAATGGGCAGTAGATTCTAACTTTGACTGGGGACAGGATCTCAAACGCCTCAGTATTTGGGCAAAAGAAAACAATATCGAAAGGGTTGCTTTGCATTACTTCGGCGGCGGCTCTCCTACATATTATATGGGAGATATTTTTGAACCATGGTGGTCTGCAAAAGGAGCGCCGGAAGGCTACTTCGCTATCTCGGGAACGATTCTACAGGGTTCCCGCGGCGAACCGGCAAGAGGATTCGTACAAAAAAAAGAAGATTCGTACGAATGGCTAACGGGAATAAAACCAATCGGCAAAGCCGGCGATTCCATTTTCATTTATAATCTGCCCGTCACTGGCATACAATAAACTGTTTCTTAAACCATTCGCCTATTTATACGTAATGAGAGCATATGCGACTATTCGTCTGTCCACTATATCCTAAATAAATATCCTTTAACCGTGCTTAGGATGATTGGCTTTCAGCCGCTTTATCAAAGCGCTTCGCGCAATGACGTTCTGTTAGATAATATGTGAATGTTAAAAATAAAAATATATAAATGAAACAATACATATTTGGTTTTGTTTATACTTTCGCGTTTACTCCCTGAATTTATAATATACTTTATTGCCGTAACGGAGGTCTACATAATCCAAATCCGCACGCTTTTCTTTTATTTCTTCACGGAGTGAAAGGATGAGGTTTTCAAGCGCCGTCTCTGGAGAAACGCTTTCATCAATGAATATGCTCCATTCCTCTCCTGTAATAATTTCTATCGTTTCATTGCTTTTGTTAAATACAAATTGCACAATTTCAATTTCCTGCAGCTCTTCTGCCGCACGAACAAAAACACGCACGATATGAAACCTCGCGTCGCGTAATGCCGGGGAACCAACTGAAACAATATCCCCGCTCTTGTCATATATTTTTGTTATCAGCGCTCCTTTAAATTCAGGAGCGCGTTCGTATGCGATACCGTCTTCGGCAACATAAAAACAATCGCTTTCAGTTTGTGATTCGTAATCCTTAGTTTGTAGTTCGTTTTTTGCAGTTTGCAAAGAAACGTCAGTCCCCGCCTCCCGGTCGCCGATTCCTGATTCCCGACAAAGCACCGCCCACAACGTTCGTTCTTTAATTTCTATAAATAGCGTTTGAGAAAAAATATCCTTTCTGACTTCCGCATTTGCAACACGCGGAAAAGCGCCAAGCAGCACATGTGAGATTTCTTTTTCATCAAGAATCAGAAAGTTCCTTTTGGGCAAAACAAAAAACACGTTCTCGCGTAGATACCCCCAAACGGCGCTTCGCAGATCATCTTCGGAAATATTCCCCGCGCCTTCAAAAACAAGGTGTTCTACTAAAAACTGTTCCGCTGAAAAGATTTTTACTGCCCCAAACACTAATAATCCGGCGGACATTAACAACAGAATAATAATAAAGAAAGTTCGCCGGCGCCTCCGCTGGCGCCTCCTGTTGAAAGCAGCTTTTCTTAAAAAAGTTTTACGGCCTTTGAGGGCCATAAACACTGCCGTAAACCCTTATGACGAGGGTTTACGGAAGACATCTTTTCCAACAAATGACCGCAACGCTTCAGGGACAACAACGGAACCGTCAGGTTGCTGATTGTTTTCAAGAATTGCAATCAAGATTCGCGGCGTTGCAATTACAGTATTGTTGAGTGAATGCGTAAACTGTATCTTTCCGTCTTCGCCGCGGTAGCGAATGTTAAACCTTCTGGTTTGAAAATCATGATAATAACTGGAAGAGTGTGTTTCTCTATAGCGGTTCTCGCTGGGAATCCATGATTCAATATCGTATGTCTTGACATGCGCTCTTCCTATGTCACCTCCGCAATTAACCACCACGCGATACGGAATGTTTAACATCTGCATAAGCTCTTCAGCGTTTTTGGTCAGTTCTTCATGCCACCTCACCGATTCCTGATGATCATTTTTAACGAGCATCAGCTGTTCTACTTTATAAAATTCATGAACACGATAAATTCCTTTTGTGTCTTTTCCGTAACTTCCTGCTTCACGGCGATAACAGGGAGAAAATGCAACGTACTTTTTCGGAAGCTCTACTTCGTCAAATATCTCCCCTGTGTGATATCCCATCATGCTTATTTCAGCAGTGGCTGAAAGATAATGGTTGTCCCCTAGAGAATAGACATCATCTTTTGTTTGAGGGAAATGTCCGGTTCCTATCAGATGTTCGCCCTTCACAATCGCCGGCGCGCCAAACAGTTCAAATCCTTTTTTTACAAGATGGTCAACAGCAAACTTCCACAGTGCAAACGACAAAACAACAACATCTCCTTTTAAGAAATATCCTCTCATTCCGGAAACCTTTGCTCCGCGCTCAATATCAACAAGGTCAAGTTCTTTCATTATAGTAAGATGATCTTTGGCTTTAAGATCAAATACACGCGCATTACCCCACCTACGCACTTCCACGTTATCTGCGTCGCTTTTTCCTTCCGGCACTGACGGGTCTGGAATATTCGGAACATCAAGCATCAAACTCTTAAAATCATAATCAACAGTCTTTAATTCTTCTTCCATTTTCGCAAGCAGCGTTTTTACTTCGCGCATTTTTTCAATGGAAGCGCTCCGCTCATTTTCATTGCTCATCAATGCAATCTCGTCAGACGTTTTATTTATCCTAGACCGAAGGGCTTCAACCTCTCCAAGAAGTCTTTTTCTGCTCTCATCCGTCTTAAGCAGCTTTGAGATGTCAAACTGCACACCTTTTTTCCGCGCAGCTTCTCTGATAAGATCAGGGTTTTCTCGGATAAATCTTATATCAAGCATAAACGTAGTATAGCGCCTCCAATATAACTATAAAAGCGCTCTTAAAATATATTCACAAAAGCAAAAAGTACATTCGCCTCTCAATATAGCTCATAAAAAGATCTTTTAAACAAGCGTAACGAAGATAAACGTTCTGAAAAACAGAAAGATGCTTGACTTATCTAACAATTCGTGTTTTTTATATAACCGCTGATCAGCATATCCTCTAAAAACAAGATGTCAGACAATCATACTTGCTTATAAAGACGCCGATGGCATCAAAGCACTGCGAAGAGCTTAGAAAAAAAATATATCGAACACTTATCCACCGCTTTCTCTATTGCTCGGTCCAACGTATAATGAAAAGACGCTCCAACAGTTCCTCAAAAGGTGATGCGCGCCGGAAGTATACCAGTGATTATAGCAACGTCCGTAAAAAATTTTATATACAAGCCGATACGCTCTAAAAAACTGTAACAAACAAGAAATAAATCATTCAAAATCAGCTGTATAACGTGCAAAAAGCTATGCGAATAATAAAAATTAAAAAAAGAAGCGGCAAGATTGAAGATTTTAACCGCGAGCGCATAGAAAACGCGATTGAAAAGGCTTGTATAGCAACCGCTACAAGCATAGAAAAAGATATGACGATCTCTATTACCGATAATGTCATCGCCCTGCTTGAAGATACATTTAAAGAGCAAATCCCCGGCGTTGAAAACGTGCAGGACTTGGTTGAAAAATCTCTTGCGGAGCACGGCCTTTTTGAAGTTGCAAAAACCTACATCCTTTATCGGGAAAAACGCGCCGATATACGCGAATCAAAAAAACAGGAACTGCTGGATAAGATAGAAAAAAGTGACATCCTAGTAAAAAAACGGGACGGTACAGTTATAAAGTTTGACATCACGCAAATCGAAATAGCAATAAAGAACTCCTGCAGAGGATATGAACATCTGGTAGACATAGAAAAAATTCTTGAAGAGGTAAAGTTAAATCTCTATGACGGCATCACAACAAGAGAAATCAACAAAGCCGTCATTATGACAATGCGCGCTCATATAGAAGAAGAACCGGCGTACTCATTCGTAACGGCGAGATTTTTATGGAACGATCTTTATAAAGATGTCATCGGGGTGGACGAATTTGATAAAGCGTTCACAACAATCTACAAGGAAACGTTCCCTAAAAAAATACGACAAGGAATAAAAGAAGGAAAGTTTGACAAACGACTGCTTCATTTTGATCTCCACTACATTGCAAGCCACTTAGAACCCCAAAGAGATAAATTATTCGGATATCTCGGAGCACAAACATTGTATGACCGGTACTTTATAAAAACAGCAGATGGCGAAATGCTGGAAACGCCGCAATACTTCTGGATGAGAATAGCGCTGGGGACCTGTTTAAACGAAGAACAAGATATAGCCGTTGAACATGTTATCGCGTTTTACAATATCATGTCGCAAATGATTTATACTCCCTCTACCCCAACTCTTTTTCATGCAGGAACTCCCAAACCGCAGCTCTCGTCGTGTTATCTAAATTCAGTCTCAGATTCACTCGAACATATCTTCAAAACATACACAGACAACGCACAGCTCTCCAAGTGGTCTGGAGGAATCGGAACAGACTGGACACAAGTGCGGGCAACCGGAGCGCATATAAAAGGAACGGGCGTTGAAAGTCAGGGTGTTATTCCATTTTTAAAAATCGCCAATGACGTAACCATTGCAATTAACCGAAGCGGCCGCAGACGCGGAGCCACCGCGGTATATCTGGAAACATGGCACTACGACATAGAAGATTTTCTCGAGTTGCGTAAAAACACCGGCGACGAGCGCAGAAGAACCCACGATATGAATACGGCAAACTGGATCCCCGATCTTTTTATGAAAAGAGTAAAGGATGATGGCACATGGACACTGTTTTCTCCGGAGGAAACCCCCCAGCTGCATGATTTATACGGCAAGGATTTTGAGAAAAAATATACCGAATACGAAGAGAAGACGGCGAAAGGCGACATAAAGATATATAAAACAATAAAGGCGAGAGATTTATGGAAAAAAATGCTTACTATGCTTTATGAAACGGGGCATCCATGGATAACATTTAAAGACCCTTCCAACATCCGCTCTCCGCAGGACCATGCGGGTGTGGTACACAACTCAAACCTCTGCACTGAAATTACCTTAAACACATCAGAAAACGAGACAGCGGTTTGCAACCTTGGCTCATTGAATTTTGCAAAACTGATCAAGGACGGGAAATTTGAAATAGATCTTGTTAAAAAAGTAGTGCCCATAGCGGTAAGAATGCTGGACAATATTATCGACATCAATTACTACCCCACCGAGGACGCACGGCACTCAAACTTGCGCCACAGACCCATCGGCCTTGGCATCAGAGGATTTCAAGATGCGCTTTATATGCTCGGGATTCATTTTGACTCTGATCAGTGCGTCCGCTTTTCGGACGAATCAATGGAAGCGGTTGCATATTACGCATATAAGGCATCGGCTGAACTCGCACGAGAGCGTGGCGCATATGAATCCTTTCAAGGATCAAAATGGGACAGAGGCATCCTGCCACTCGATACATTGGACCTTTTAGAAAATGAGCGCGGTGAAAAAATCCATGTGTCGCGCTCCAGCACATTTGACTGGGATGGCCTGCGTGAATTAATCAAGGAAACCGGAATGAGAAATTCAAACTGCATTGCAATTGCACCAACGGCAACAACAGCAAACATTGTGGGATGCATTCCAACTATTGAGCCCATTTATAAAAACTTATACGTGAAATCAAACCAAGCGGGAGAATTTACCATCATCAACCCCTACCTTGTGAAGGATCTGAAAGAATTAAACCTTTGGAATCAAAGCATGTTAAGTAAAATAAAATATTATGACGGCAGCATCAAAGAAATCAATGAAATTCCCGATACCATTAAAGACAAATATAGAGAAGTATTTGAAATTGATCCGCGCTGGCTTATAAAGTCTGCAGCCTATCGCGGCAAATGGATCGATCAGAGCCAATCGCTGAACATCTTTTTCAGCGGAACATCCGGGCGGGAACTCAGCAACATTTATATGTATGCGTGGGAGATGGGGCTTAAAACAACCTATTACCTAAGAACCCTTGGCGCCTCGCAGGTTGAAAAATCCACCATTGATGCGCGTGAATACGGCGTTACACACTTACGAAAGCAAGGTATGATAGAAACGACAACGATTACCGCAACAATAGAAAGACCAAAAGAAGTAAAAACAGTGTCAGCTGTAAAAGAACACATATTAAATGAAACAGATAACACTGACTGTGAAGTTTGCCAAGCGTAATGCGGAAACGATGATCCCGGCCACTTTTTTGTAAAAAAACATGAACATTACAACAACAGGAAAAATAACAATAGCGGCGCGGGGAGCTTTTTCCATTGAGGAATGCGCTATTCGCGCACGCGCCTCGCGAGGTGTTGCGCGGCAAAAAAGCAGCGGAGTGCTCACTGTTGTTTTTAAACATTACTCTTGGACTTTCATTTTTTAAAGAACAGCGGCATGCCTATTAAAAAAACAACCGAAAAAGTGGATATCAACAAGCGCCGTATCATCAACGGGGAGGACGCGGATGTTATACAACTGTACCCGATGAAACACGTTTTTGCGTGGGACGCGTATAATGCCGCGAACGCAAATCATTGGCTCCCAACGGAAATCGGAATGCAAAAAGACGTTGAGCAATGGAAAGCAAAGGACGTCCTAAGCGACGACGAAAGACATGCATTAAAAACCGTTCTGGGGTTTTTCACTACCGCAGATTCCATTGCGGCCAACAACGTTGTGATGGCATTCTACCGCCATATTACTTCCCCAGAGTGCCGACTGTATCTTCTGCGCCAAGCGTACGAGGAAGCTATACATACACACTCCTACCAATATATTGTCGAAAGTTTAAGACTTGATGAAAGTGAAATTTTTAACATGTACCGCGAAGTGGACAGCATTTATAATAAAGACGCGTTTGTTCTTTCCTTTAACGAGGGAATTTTTGATCCTCTTTTCAAAACGGGGACGTTTGAAAACGACCAAAAATTTTTAGAAAACATCATAGTATTCTCGCTGATCATGGAAGGGATTTTCTTTTATAGCTCCTTTGCTGTGATGTTTGGTTTCCAGCGCCAAAATAAAATGGTTGGCGCCGCAGAACAAATACAATATATTATGCGAGATGAATCAATGCATCTGAATTTCGGCATTGATTTGATCAATACGATAAAACAAGAACAACCGGAGCTTTGGACAAAAACATTTCAAGAGCGCGCAATTGAACTGGTAAAAAAAGCTGCGCAGCTTGAATATCGGTTTGCTCAAACAGCCTTCCCAACAGGTATCTTCGGCATGAATGCCGAAAGCTTTAGACAATATATTGAACACATCGCCGACAGGCGCCTTACAAGAATAGGTCTTCCGCCACAATTTAACAGCAACAACCCTTTTCCGTGGATGTCGGAAGCAATCGATTTAAGCAAAGAAAAGAATTTCTTCGAAACGCGGGTTACTGAATACAAAACCGGCGGGGTGCTCGACTGGAACTAAAAACCGCTCACATTATTTTATGTGGGAACCTTTTTATAGAGAGGTTTTTGTGGTTAATTTTTATTATCCACAATTACGGACGTTGATACTAAGGTTCTGCTATGAGAAACTTAGACGATCTTGGCGTTACAGACAAACTCATATTTCTCCTTGATTCTGATGACGTATTTTATAAATCTATTGGCAGTTTTTCCATGCCGGAAACGCTTTTTATCAATGCAAAAGGAGAAACGGTTTTCCACAAACGCGGCCCAATGGAATTGCCTGAAATACGGCAACACATTCAAAGCATACAATGAAGCATGATGACAAATCATTCACCTACAACAATACTTGAGTATAACTATATTGACGAAGGAATATATATTGACACAAACCAGTGCTGTAAAGCACATATGGACGAAATGCTGTTAAAAAAAGGAATAACAGCTGATATCTCACTGGAAACAGTGAGACTTGACCAGCCGTTCGGTGTAACCTTTTATGTCTGGATTCCTGTTGAGAATCACACTGCACCAACGCATGATCAGCTTGATTTTGGGGTATCAGTGCTTGAAAAGCTTGTCCAAATGAAAAGAAAAGTATACGTGCATTGCCAAAATGGTCATGGCAGGGCTCCAACACTGGTAGCGGCGTATTTTACCACAAAAGGCATGACGCCTGACAAGGCCGAAGCATTCATAAAATCAAAACGTCCCTCCATCCATTTAGAAAATGTCCAACGAAAAGCCCTTAAGGAATTTGCTAAAAGCTGACGTATGGAGTTTGCTATTGCCGCATTCATTGCCGGACTGTTCACATTTCTTGCCCCTTGTACCCTTCCGCTGGTACCGGGATACCTGGGATTTATCAGCGGAACGTCCGTTGAAGACCTTAAAAACCCTCTCAAAGCGAAACGTGCGAGGTGGAATATTCTCATCAATGGCCTGTTTTTTATCACGGGCTTTAGCGTTGTATTTATCATATTCGGCACACTTGCAGGCTTTTTTGGCGCTGCACTTGTAAGTTACAGACTTTGGCTTACGCGAATAGGAGGTATTTTTGTTATTATCTTCGGGCTTTTTATGTTGAATGTTATAAAAATACCCTTCCTTGCCAAGGAAAGGCATGTAAGAGTGCCTTCCATTTTTAAACGCGGAAAGCCGCACAATTCTTTCATATTAGGCTCCACGTTTGGATTCGGATGGACACCGTGTGTGGGCCCGGTTCTCGGCTCCATCCTTGCTCTTGCCGCATCATCTGCTACTGTAGCGAAAGGAGCTTTTCTACTCTCCGTATTTTCATTGGGGCTGGCGGTTCCGTTTCTTATCATTGCCGTCGGATACGGTTCTGCCGCGCAAAGGATTGAAAATATAACAAGATATCTTAAACCCATATCCGTTGTTGGAGGAATTTTTCTTATTTTAATCGGCTTACTGCTTCTCACAGACCGGTTTGTGCTTCTTATCTCATACGGTTTTGGAGTTCTGCGGTTCTTGGGTTTAGGTATGCTGGAAGAAACGCTTTTTCAGTTCCTCTAACATCAATAGCGTCTAAGGCACGAAAAACGTTTTAAAGACAAAGAATGTGGTTAAAAAGAAATCAGCAGATTTGCTTTAGCATTTATCTGCGAACAGCTGTTTCAGAACGCGATTTAAAATAGGTATAAAGTCGAAGGACATTTCCAATGGTTGGAGACTGCGGATACGGAAGAGCATTTTTAAGGAACCAACGCGCTTCTAATATTTCAACGCCGTGAGGACTAAGCGCCGCGGTGTCTACTTTTCCGTAAAAACAAAAAACCGAATCTTTTAAAAAATGTCTTCCGGTATCGTAAATGCCCAAATAAACAAGAGGATCTGCCGTTAAACCAACAACTTCGCGCAGTTCCCTTTTGGCGGCGTCCACTGGAGACTCTTCAAAAGGAGTCTGAATCCTAATGCGCCCGCCGGGCAAAGTCCAGTAACGCCTCCAGTATCTGCTCCTTACCAGCAACAATTTGCCGTCATACTCTATAAGGCACTTTACGCTTTGCGTGCGGGGTCGGAAAACAAACCAATACAGTAAGCGTAAGGGATAGGCAATATTGAAAAACGTTTGCTCAAGAAAAGCCATATTGCCGTTTTTAGCCCTGTTTTAAGTCTACCACAGAAGCAAAAAAATACATAAAGCATTCATATGGCATCTCCTTCGGCATGAAACCCTTTATGCTGGCGGGGGTTTTCATAAAACCTTACAACTAAAATCCCTGACTTTAAAAGAAAAGCAGCAACGACAGAATCGTACTACCCAGCCGCAAAACGTAATATTCTTATTTGTTTATTTTACTGCATTGGCAAATCACCTGCTTTTGATTGCTTTGGTGGCAACCATCCGCCAATTGATGTTGGTATGCCGCGCAAAAGCAAAAGAGCAAGCGGCGCCCCCCAATTAGCCCATCTTTCCACAAATTCAAAAATTGAATCGCCGGCAATCGGACGCATAAGAGCAGTCCAAAAACCCCAGAAGGCCATCCAAAGAAGCGCAAGGCGGACAGGCTTCATCAGAATCAACACAGCCAAAAGGACGTCTATCAAACCAACCAGCCACAAAAACGTAGTCGCTGTTCCGACATCAGAAATGCCGAAAATAGAAAACCATTCCACCCACGCTTTTCTCCCCTGAAGCGCGAATACGCCGTGTCCGACGAACTCTCCGGCCACAGAGATACGCAAGACCCATTCTACTTTTCTTACATTATTCATTGTCAAAAACAAAAAATAAACTAATAATAAATAAAGCTTCGACCACACTTTATTATAAGTAACCCGGAACATATAATAAAGAAAGTGACGAACATGATATAAAAAGCGCCTGCTTGCAAAGGTTGTTCACGCGCCTCCCTTGCAGAAATCAGAGCGGCATGTATAGAATGAAACTACGCGTTTATAGTTGGTTATCTTTAAAAAATTAATACATTATTTACCATATATGGCTTATCTTATATTTTCCTTACTGGCGTTTTTTGTTTTAGCGCACCCGGCGCATGCGCTCGTGGCAGAGCTTAAAATCGTCGATGCTGAAGGCAACGAAAAGAAAAATTTCTCCAAAGATGAAGATGTATACCTGGCCGGAAAGTGTGCGCTTGCGAACGGAAATGAAGTAAAAATATTCATCTCTCGCGATAAAAGTGAATGGACTTCTGATCAAAACCTCAGTGACGTTTCCGGCGAGATTGAAACGGTAAAAATAAAAGACACAGACCTCCCCATTATTCCTATATGGAAACACCCGCTCAATAACGGATCATATGATGTCATTATAGACTCAAACGGCAATTTTAAACTTGATTCTTTTGAAAATTGCATTGCTCATGTTGCAACAGCGGGCTTTACCGTTGAATCTCAAGTTGTTTCGCCGTCAACCAATCCTCAACCCCAATCAACTCCTTCTCCAGTGTATGTTCCGCCGCTGCCACCTCCTCCGCCCGCGCAAATAACTGTGCAACAGTCCGAACCGCCAAAACCGTCAACGATCTTTTCATTGGAAGAGCGAATTGAGGTAAAAAGCCTTTCTAACGTTCGCGCTTCTGCCGGAGGAAGTCTGGTTGGCCAACAACCAGCAGGCGTTGAAGGAGTTATTGTTGGAGGTCCTGTATACGCAACACTTTTAGGCATCGGGTATTGGTTTTGGAATATTGACTACGACATCGATCCCGATGGCTGGACAGCAGAAAAAACCTTAAAAATTGCAGAAGTTCCTCCTCCTGAACCAGAATCGGAACCAACACCTCCTCTGCCAACAGAATCAACAGAAGTATTAGAACCTCCAGCACAACAAGACGTCGCCCCGTCTATTCAGGATTCAGGCAAAGAAAGTGAACTTGCAGCGGTGTCCGAAAACTCCCCGGTAAATAATATTGATGTGCTCGGCGGAATCTGGGGAGCAGGCATTATAGGGCTTGCAATTGTCTTAAGCGCGTGGATTTTAGGAAGAGCCGTGCGAAAACGGGGAGATTAAAAACAAAGCATCCAGCCGCCAAATACCGCGGTCTCTTTTTCTTCTGCCATACCCTGACTATATCACTTTTTCCTATGCCGAAAACAATAGCCACTTCCCTGTACTGCCACAACTCTGCACTTCTTTCCTTTAGTGTTTATTGCTTTACAGATTTTTTTCTTCATAGATTCATTTTTTATTCTCTTTATGAGTGTTTAAGGTGCGGATTCCGCTCCTTAAATTTATTATATCTTAACGCATACGCTGTTTGACAACTTCTCATCAGACTATCTGTATGTTCTAGAAACCGATGTTGGTGAGCCGGAACTGGACTTCGCTTCCATTGGACTTGCTCCTTTCTAGTATTTCTACCGGTTGGTTGGGCGGATCGAGAGTTGTAAAACAACATCAAAGTTATCGTCCTTCGCCATTTTGTTCCGCTTCTCAAAGCTGCACGAGACACAACGATGGAGAATGGTGTATTCTCCGCCATTGAACTCCACGCCCACGGGATCCATCGATCCTTGACACTGCGCCTTACGGTCGCCGGGATTCATGTCAACGTGTTTGCTCCGCAGACACTGCGGACAGTGATTCGTGTAACCGCTTCCGCGCACAAAGAAACCGCACCATTTGCAGATGAAATCTTCCTTGGTACGCTGAAATTTTTTTGAAGTCATCATAGTTTTTACCTCCGTTTTTTGTATGCCGACTAAAACCAAAAACGAAAAACTTTTTCCTAAAACATCTTGATTTGAATTATGGTGTCTTTTTAAAAAAAGTCAGAACCCATTTTTTTGATATTTACAGCTGCCGTAAAATTATATATCACCGTAACCAATCACGCCAATGCTTCGGCCATCCGATAAATAAAAGCAATGCAAGCGGCGCCCCCCAATTAGCCCATCTTTCCACAAATTCAAAAATTGAATCGCCGGCAATCGGACGCATAAGAGCAGTCCAAAAACACAGCCAAAAGGACGTCTATCAAACCAACCAGCCACAAAAACGTAGTCGCTGTTCCGACATCAGAAATGCCGAAAATAGAAAACCATTCCACCCACGTTTTTCTCCCCTGAAGCGCGAATACGCCGTGTCCGACGAACTCTCCGGCCACAGAGATACGCAAGACCCACTCAATAAGTTTTGTGTTCATATTAAATATTTTTTAGTTATTTATTCGACCTTTTGAAAAATCTCAGGCCGTTCCAGCCCCCCTACAATAAGCTCGCCAACGGCGCCTTTATCAATAGCTCGCGAGAGACTATGGTCAACCAAAAGATATTTTCCGGGGACTTCAACCCTGAACTCCGTTATCATGGCACCGCCCGGCGGCACAATGGTAGTTTGCACATTTCGATGAGGCGGAGAAATAATATCTCCTTCGGGATATAGTTTGTCGAGTATCCCGCCGATGACATGGAAATTCGAAGCAATATGCGACCCAACGCCAAAGAATATACGGATTGTTTCTCCGACATTTGCCTCGAGCGCATTTTCGCCCGTAAGCGCGCCAACCCGACCGTTGAAGGCAAAATACTCCGGCTGTTCCTGTTGCAGTTTTTCCAAACTGAATGCTTGATGGCCTTTCTCGCCAACCTTGCCTGCTGTATACCATTCGCCCTGCATGATATAGTATTCGCGGTCAACCTTCGCGAGCCCCTCTTTTGGCTCAACAAGAATCATTCCGTACATGCCATTTGCGACATGTGTGGGAATGTGAGGGCTTGCGCAATGGTACACATAAATGCCCGGACGCGTCGCATTGAACTGGAATGCGCGCGTTTCCCCGGATGCGACTTGTGTCAATACCGCTCCGCCGCCGGGGCCTTCAACTGCGTGCAGATCAACGGAGTGTTTGGCGTGGCCCGCCTCGGCATGCTCGTCCGATCCTTCGGCGTGGTCGCCGTTCGCATAGGCGGGGGGAGCGATTAGAGCATCAACAACAAACGAATGGGAGGATGCTGCGGTATGATGATCTCCTTGGCTATGATTCAGGCGAATTTCTACAGTATCTCCTTCTTTCACTCGAATGAATGGCCCGGGTACGGTGCCGTTATAAGTCCAGTATTCATAAGTTACCCCGGGTGCAAGTTCGGCGATTACTTCTTTAGTTTCAAGTTCCACGACTACTTTTTTGTTTTCTCTCCTTACAATAGGAGACGGTAAATCATCGGCGTGTTTGCTGATGTCGCTTACGCTCACCGGCTTTGCCGCCGGGGATATCTCACGCGTAGTTTTATACGCAATCCCAACTCCAATAATAAGAATGATAATACCAACAAAAATCCAAACCTTTTTCATAGCGATTTATTCTTCCAAAGATCGTGGAGAATCCGGCAGGACTCCACGATTTTCGGATCGGCTATTTTATAATATACATTGAGTCCGTTCCGCCGCACGGTGACCAACCGTGCCGTGACGGAGAACCGCAAGGTGCTGCGATACATTGGCTTTGGGGAGTTTAAGAGTCTTCACAAGTTCTTTCACTGCCAGCTCTTTTTACTTGAGTAAATTCAAAATCTCAAGCCGTTTGGGATTAGCGAGTAGTTTATAGATGGTGGCGTTACGCTCGTACGTTATTTTAGGAAATGATGATTTCATGGTTCGACGCCGCTCACCATGAATCCTGAGCTTGTCGAATGGATTCATGGTTCGACGCCGCTCACCATGAATCCTGAGCTTGTCGAATGGATTCATGGTTTCGAAACCACATGGTACGATTAAATCATACCACATCCAAGATTCTCCGCAAAATAGGTTTTGACTTTTTTGAAAAGACACCACCAAATTAAATATGTGGACCGGATGAGGTTTGAACTCACAACCTCCTGCATGTTCCGATGTGCAAAGGTGGACCTAGGGAGAATCGAACTCCCACACCCCGCGTGCAAGGCGGGCGCACTACCATTATGCTATAGGCCCACCTTTGCACATCGAGAATCCTCTATTTCTAAACAAATTTTAGAACTGTTTTATTAAATTTTCCAGATATACACGCTTTTTCAAAGATTTTAAATATCGCTCTCTTTTAACCACCTCGCTTCTCGTTTCATACGCTTCTTGATATACGAGTGACCAAGGTCTCTTGTTTTTCGTGGATCGCACCATGCTCTTATTGTGTGCTACCAGCCTTAGGTCAATGTTCTGTGTGAAACCAATGTAATAAGCACCGTTCTTGCGAGATGGAATAATGTACACATAAAACATTTCAAAATTTATAGAAATCGGGACAAAGCGGGTGCTCTGGCCAATTGAGCCGACCCCTAAAACAAAGAACATGATACTACAAAATCGCAGAAAAATCCATGTTACGTTACTGCAAGGCGTATCAAATGATCCAAAAGCTGCTGGAATTCCAATCCTGCGGCTTTTGCGGCTTTCGGATAAAGCGACTCACTTGTAAAACCGGGAGAGGAATTTACCTCCAACACATACAGTTTTGTACCGTCCAATATCATATCAACCCGGGAGTAATGCTGTAAGTGAAGGGCTTTGTGCGCTTTTACGGCTGTTTCGCGGATATGACGCAGCATATCTCCATAAAAATCCGCCGGGCAGATTTCTTTTGTTGAACCATCATATTTCGTCTGATAATCAAAGAACCGGTTTTCAGGCGGGATGATCTCAACCGGAGGAAGCGCAAAATATTTTTCACCTCCAAAATTCTCCAGCACGCCGCATGTCAGTTCTCTTCCCTTAACATATTTTTGGAGCATTGCGTGATCATCATACTGAAATGCGCGCTTAAAAGCGGACAGTAAACCCTCAAACGTATGGACCATAGAAACCCCAACCGACGATCCTCTTCTTAACGGTTTTATCACCCACGGGGGAGCCGAAAAATCAACTGCTTTTTTAACAACTTCTGATTCATTGATATTGTCTTTTTTAACGACAAAGCTTCTTGGAAGATGTAAACCCGCTTTTTTAAGTACCTGCCCGGAACGATCTTTATGCATTGCAAGGGCTGATCCAAAAACACCACTCCCCACATACGGAATCCTTATAGAGTCAAGAATGCCCTGTACTTTCCCGTCTTCCCCATATTCACCGTGCATTGCATTAAACACCACATCCGCGCCTCTAAGCGCTTCGGCTGGAGTCAGCCATTCTTGCTTCTCCCCCGCCAGCCATTCGCCGGTATGGGTGACATAAACAGGATGAACGTGATAGCGCCCATGAAGCGCTTTTATAACGTTTCTTCCGCTCATCAAGGAAATGTCATGCTCGCTGGAAGGTCCCCCCATTAAAACCCCGACGGTTTTCATGCTTACAGTATAAGCCTTACAAACAAACAAAAAAAGACGACGCCTGTGAGTTTTGTTGGCCTTCCTGCGACATGATATAATAAAAACGTGCAGGAAATTACACTTACAGAACTGTCTTCGCCCGGGTGCCAAATCTGCAAAGCCTTTGAAGGATTTTGGAGCTCCGTTGAAAAAGACTGGCCCAATGTCAGATACAAAAACGTAAGCGTCATTACTCCAGAGGGACAGGAATTAGTCCAAAAATACATGATTTTCGCTTCACCCGGCATTATTATAAACGAAGAGCTTTTCTCAACCGGCGGGTTTGACCGCAAGAAATTTATCACGAAACTAAAAGAACTGTCGTAGCATGGGTTTTTTAAAAAAAGTCGGTCCCGAATATATCCTGCGTTACTCTTTGGGAATAACATATCTTTACTCGGGCTTTGATCTTTTTAGACATCCGACTGCTTGGTATTGGGCCCTGCCTATATGGGTAAAACAACTCATAGCGAGTTTGGTTGATATTAATTTATATCTAAAACTGCAGGGCATCGCTGAAATTATATTGGCTGTTTTGCTGCTTTCATGGTTTTTGAAACGAGTACTCATTAAATGGATAGCGCTGATTTCGGCACTGGAACTGGCCGCTATTTTACTGCTCGCGTTTTTGCCGTTTAGCCAAGCCAACTTTTTAATTACTTTTCGCGACATCGGACTTCTGGGAGCGGCGCTTTCTCTTTTTGTTATTTTATCCAAAGAAACCAAACCATCAAATGGATCAGACATCAACTAAAACCAAACTGGTTTTTTCGTCTTTAGTCGCGGGACTGCTTGCTTTTATCATTTTCGGCCTGCTTTGGGCGTTTGTCTTTGGATCCGAAAAACCAGAAGGGTTCGCATGGTATCTTTTTAGCTACGCCATGGGGCTTACTATGATTGTGCTTCCTTGCACGTTTCCCCTCGCGTTCGTCATAGTTCCTCTTTCTATGGGAAAAGGCGTGGCAAAAGGCCTTGGAATCGCGCTAGCTTTTGGAATTGGCGTGGCAATAATGTTGAGCATTTACGGTATTGTAGCCGCCTTGGTGGGGCAAGCGGCAATCGGCGCTCTTAACACGCCTTTGGAAACCGTTAAAAATTGGACATATTTTCTCGCGGGTGTTGCCGCATACCTTTTCGCGCTCGGAGAGCTGGGGATCATCCGCGTACGTTTGCCTTCATACAGTGGCGCCGCTCCGGCTTTCATCCAAAAACAGCGCGATTATATCAAAGCGCTTTTGCTGGGGCTTTTTTTAGGAAATATCGGCGTTGGCTGCCCCCATCCGGCAACGCCTCTTATTCTGGTGGAGATTGCGCGCGCGGGAGATGTATTTTACGGTTGGTCGCTTTTCTTCGTTCACGCGATCGGCAGAGTGCTGCCGCTGTTTTTGCTTGCGTTTCTTGGTATCTTAGGAGTTAACGCGCTGTCGTGGCTGGTGGCGCGAAAAGACAAACTGGAGCGGGCAACCGGCTGGGCGATGGTATTTGTCGCTGGATTTATTCTGACACTCGGCCTATTTACGCATGATTGGTGGGTAAACTCCGGACAGCACATACTTTTGGAATCGGTAACGCAGGAAGCGCGGTTTACCGGCATCCTCGCGGAGCGGCTTGAAGTCACAGCGCCTCACACCCACGGCCTGGAGGAAGGATCCGGACTTTTTGGCCTTCCGCTTTGGATGGGCAATTGGGCTTTGGTCTTGCTCTGGATAACCCCCCTTTGGTGGTATTATTCAAAAAAGCGGAAGGAAGCATCCTCCGAAACCGACGCCTCCGCTGCCATAGCAAACGCTTCCAAAACACCATGACTCCGGAAGAGAAAAAACTAAAAAAAGAAGCATTAAGGTGGCACTTCTGGTTTGCTGTTTCGTTTTCGCTTTTTCTAATCGTAACTTTCGCGCTTTACCTGCCTCTCCGGTTTTTACATCAAGTTGGAGTGAACGAAGAAGTTACGACGGCGCACGTAGATGAAGAAGGAGCGAACCATCATGGAAACGCGCAATATCATGAAGAAAACGAAGTCAAAGAAGGGCTTGCAGTAAATCTTAATGCTACTCCCCCGCCCTTCACCGTTGGCAATCCGATCAGACTCGATTTCCGCGTAAGTCAAAAGCCGGCCGACACACCTGTGTCAGCCGAGATATTGGAAATAGCACATGAAAAACCGATGCATGTTATCGGGGTGCGAAGCGATATGGAAGAATTCAGACATATCCACCCGGTACCGACTGAAGAAGCCGGAGTGTTTTCCATAAAGCACAAGTTTGACAAACCCGGAACGTATAAATTCTGGTCCGAAATTAAAAAAGACGGCATAAACCACAGTTTCGGCCATCCCGAAATTTCCGTGGAAGGATCCGGACCGGCGTTTGAAAAAGAGGTTTCTTTAGGAAAAAATATAATAGTTGATGAATACCAAGTGGCGTTGCGGCTGGATGATATTATTAAGGCCGGTCAAGAAACCGAACTCTTTTTCGACGTCCATACTCTTGATAGCCACGAAATTGAATATGAAAATTATCTTGACGCAACCATGCATCTTACGATAATTAAAGACGACTGGAAACAATTCATCCATACACACCCGGAAGAAAAAGATCACCACGCAAGCAATGTCTTCATCCAAGAAGCATTTGCCAATGGAGGCGGACACAATACAAGCGTTGGAGGGCACGGCGTGGAATTTCATGTTACTTTCCCTGAAACGGGTCTTTATAAAGTGTTTGCTCAATTCCGCCCCAGTGGAATTGGCCTTCCGGAAGAAGAAGCGCTTACCGCCGGTCTTTGGATAAAAGTTTCAGACCGCCCGGCGGTTTCTTCCCGGTGGATTTTGCTTTTTGCCTCGGTAGCCGCAATAGCTGTTTTAAGCTGGCTTGTCAGTAAATATCTGAACGTAAAAGAGTAAATACGCCGTGCGCAATGAATAAATATTTTATAATTTTAATAATGGGAGCGTTGGTAATATTGGGAGGCATATTTTATAGATCCTTTTTACTCCCCGAATCGGCAGTGCCAGTCATCAGCGGGAAAACACACGAAATCACCATTACAGCGAAGAAAGACCAATGGAGGTTTGAACCCGAAATTATTGAAATAAATCGGGGAGACAAAGTTATTGCCACCGTAATAAACGAAGACGAATATGACCACGGCATTGCCATTGATGCTTTCGGAATCTCCCAGAGAATGCCGGCCAAAAGCACAATTCAATTTGAATTTGTGGCTACACAGGAAGGAGATTTTCCTTTCTACTGTTCGGTGCCTTGCGGAGAAGGCAAAGTTGATGGCGTAAAAAGAACGCATTTTGATATGATCAGCAAACTACACGTAAGAAGCATTAATTCATCAACAGAATAAACAATATGGCTGCAACTAAATTAGTACTTAAGGTAAAAGGAATGCATTGTGCTTCCTGCTCCACGCTTATTGATAAACTTATAGGAAAACAGGAGGGCGTCATTTCTATTAAAACCAATTACGGCTCTGAAAAAACGGCCGTAACATTTGATGAATCCAAAATTTCGCTAAAGAAAATAGACGAATTAATCAACAAACTCGGCTATGATCTTATCCGTCCCGATGAAGCCGGCATAAACATTGTTGAGGAAGAAAAGAAAGAAAAGCGCAAAATTGAGGAGTCTAAAAGAAGAGTAATAGCCGCTTTCATATTGGCGTTTCCAATCATTGCCTACTACATGCTGATTCATATGTTTAACGTAACGCATGTACATGAGTTCTTTGATTTTTTAAATATAAGCCGCCCGGCGCTTTCAAGCGCAGGTTTTATCGCTTATGGCTCTTACCTAACTAATTATCTTTTCTGGCTGGTAGCACAGCCGTTAAAACTTCTGGTCGGCATTTTTGTCAATATAGCCAATCCCCCGTTCCGCATTGACCTTAACTATTTTTACTGGATTTTATCCACCCCCATACAGTTTGTCATCGGCTGGCAATTTTACCGCAATTCGTTTACCGCTATCCGCGTAGGATCTGCCAATATGGATGTTTTGGTAGCCCTTGGAACTTCGGCAGCTTACTTTTATAGCACTATTGGTTTTCTTTTCTTTAATATTGACCACCCTTTTTGGGAATCTTCCGCAGCGCTCCTCTTTTTCATTCTGCTTGGGCGTTACTTTGAAGCGGTTTCCAAAGGAAGAGCTTCCGCTGCTATTAAAGAACTGCTTAAGCTTGAAGCTAAAGAAGCCCATGTGATTAGAAACGACGAAGAAGTTACAGTTCCCATTGACCAAATTCAAAAAGGAGAAATCGTACTGGTTCGTCCGGGCGAAAAAATACCCGTAGACGGCAAAATTATTGAGGGGAAAACACACATTGATGAAAAAGTAGTAACTGGAGAATCGTTCCCGGTGGGAAAAACGGTGGGAGACGAAGTAATCGGCGCCACCATAAACCAGGAGGGCTTAATCAAATTTCAAGCCACCAAAGTCGGCAAAGACACTCTGCTCTATCAGATAATCAATATGGTAGAGGAAGCGCAGGCATCACGAGCTCCTATCCAAAATCTGGTGGATAAAATAAGTGAATATTTCGTGCCTGCGGTAATAGTGCTTTCCGTATTAGTGTTCGCCGGCTGGTATTTCGGAGCTGCTCTTCCTTTCAGGGCTGGACTTTTGCGAATGATAGCAGTCTTGGTGATTTCATGTCCTTGTGCTATGGGACTTGCCACTCCAACTGCCCTCATCGTCGGCATAGGGCGCGCTACCAACTTCGGCATAATTCTCAAAGGGGGAGAAGCGCTGGAGAAAGCCTATAAAATAAATTCTATCGTTTTTGATAAAACCGGCACTCTTACCATAGGCAAACCGGTAGTAACCGACTTTATGATGGTGTCAGACAAATTTAAAGAAAAAGAGGCGCTTCTCCTGGCCGCTTCTTTGGAAAAAGGTTCGGAACATCCTTTGGCAAAAGCCGTCGTGGAAAAAGGAAAATCAATAGCCACCGGCAAAAATGCATTACAAACGCCGACTGCATTTGAGGCAGTTTCCGGTTTGGGAATTAAAGGAAAAGTAAACGGCAAATTTATAGCCATAGGAAATCAGGCGTTTATGGATAAGCTCGGAGTGCCAACAGCGCAGCATGAAATGCTGGTGGAAAAACTGCAAAATGAAGCTAAAACCGTCGTTTTTATGTCCGTAGGAAAAGAGGCGGCGGCTGTTATCGCCATGGCGGATACCTTAAAACCCTACGCCAAAGAAACCATTACGGCGCTAAAAGCCATGAGGAAAGAAATAATAATGATTACCGGAGACAACCAAAAAACAGCCGAAGCCATCGCGCGACAAGTCGGAATAGATCGCGTTATGGCGAAAGTTTTACCGCAGGAAAAAGCGAAAACGGTAAAAAAACTCCAAGAGGAAGGAAAAAGCGTGGCCATGGTTGGAGACGGCATAAATGATTCACCGGCGCTTGCGCAAGCCGATATTGGCATCGCAATCGGATCAGGCACCGACGTGGCTATAGAAACCGGGGAGATAATACTGGTAAAAGATGAACTGAGAGACGTAGTAACAGCCATCCAGCTTTCAGGAAAAACCATAAAAAAAGTGTGGCAAAATCTGTTCTGGGCTTTTATTTACAATATATTGGCTATACCGATTGCCGGAGGAATTCATCTTCTTATCACACAAGCTTCTTTCGGCATACCTGCGCCTTGGGTATTAGACGTAACCAAAAGTCTGGGGTCGGCTTTCGGACAGATTTTCTTTAATTTTTCGCAAGCGACTTTGCGTCCGGAAATTGCCGGCTTTGCCATGGCCTTTAGCTCCGTTTCAGTAGTAACCAACTCGCTTTTGCTTAGGCGCTACGTTCCGCCCATGGAAAAAATAATTGTCAAAAAGAAACCTTCTGATGAAACTCATTACAAGTTAAAAAACAACAAAGACAATTATGGAAAAGATTGAATTAAAAATTGAAGGAATGCATTGCGGATCCTGCGCTACAGGCATACAAATGCTGGTTTCCCAAATGGACGGGGTGAAATCCATTTTTGTAGATTATAATAGCAAAAAGGGTGCCGTGGAATTCGACTCAACAAAAGTAACCAAAGAACAAATCATAAAAGAAATAGCCGTTCTGGGATATCAAGCCTCATAAACGTTACATATTCCTTGCGCTTTTCTAAAATGTGGGCACGGATGGACTCGAACCATCGACCTCTTCATTATCAGTGAAGTGCTCTAACCAACTGAGCTACGTGCCCGCCAACAGTGACCATTCCAACCGAGCTACACCCCCGGCATCATATAATTTAGCATAGAAATCGAGACGAGTAAATAAAAAACAACGAGAGAAAAGTTCAACCAAACGTAAAGGTAAAAGCGCGCAGTCCCGGTTTTTCAATAAGAATTTCCAGAATAAATATTGATTCTACTGGCTGTTTAAAATACCTGGAGATTTTTAAAGCTGAAGATACTGAATAGCGAATGTCTGATAATATGTAAAGTATACTTTATATTACGTTATGGATTTCGTCGGTTAAGGATTTGTTTAAAACCATAAAAGCCCCTTTAGGGGCTTTTATGGTTGAAATGTGATTACTTATGCTTTGCCTAAAATCTTAAACATCTTCGTTCCGCATACACTGCACGTTCCTTTTACAGCTTTCATCCCGTTTTTCATAACCGTTTCCTGCGCATCTTTCATTTCCCGCTGCTCCTTGCATTTCATGCAACGTCCCTTCACTGGTTGATCCATATTATTTAAAAGATAAGAAGTAATACGACCTTATAAGAGTGTTTTTAGCAGTGTGGTAACCGCTATCGCTGTTATAAGCATTACGCCAATAATAAAACACCTTTTTCTCTATTCTATACCTTATATAGGAAAAGAAAGATTGCAAGCTCATTTGAACGTTATTAAGAATCCGCCGAATAGGCCGCCATTTAAAGGTTGAACGGCCAACACCTTTAAACCATTTTGTAGTTTGTAATGTATAGTCCAAAGTCAGACTAAGGACTATCAACTATAAACTGGGTTAATCGACCTGGTAAGAATATAAATCCTTACTAGGATATGATCCACGCACAGGTTCCCCTACGCGTGCCTTGTTACGACTTCGTCCCTGTCACTGAGCTTAGCTTAGACCCCGCTAAAGCGGGGGCTTTGGCCACTCCCAGCTTCCTTGACGTGACGGGCGGTGAGTACAAGACTTGAGAACGTATTCACCGCGGCGTGCTGATCCGCGATTACTAGCGATTCCAACTTCATGAGGTCGAGTTGCAGACCTCAATCCGAACTGGGGCCGGTTTTGATGGGATTGGCTCCCCCTTGCGGGTTGGCAACCCATTGTACCGGCCATTGTAGCATGTGTGTAGCCCAGGGCATCAAAGGGCCATGCTGATTTGGCGTCATCCCCACCTTCCTCCCAGCACCACTTTTCTCAAACTTGAATGCTTGCGCATCCTTGTCATTTCAAAAGAATGCAGCCATATAAATATGGTACACCTTAAGAAAAGTGGCGCTGGGCGGTCCCCTGAGACACGTATAACTCAGGGCAGGGGTTGCGTTCGTTAACCCACTTAAGGGAACAGCTCAAGCCACGAACTGACGACAACCATGCAGCACCTGTCCCGCCGTCCTTGTGAGAAGTTCCGGCTTTCACCGGGATTTCGTCGGGATGTCAAGCCCTGGTGAGGTGCTTCGCTTGTCATCGAATTAAACCACATGCTCCACCGCTTGTGCAAGTCCCCGTCTATTCCTTTGAGTTTTAGCCTTGCGACCGTACTTCCCAGGCGGATGACTTAACGCGTTAGCTTCGCCACTGGAAGGGTCGATACTTCCAATAGCTAGTCATCATCGTTTAGGGCGTGGACTACAAGGGTATCTACAATGTTGTTACTTACTTGGAAATTGAGTTTCCAAGTCGGGCAAGTTATTTCTACTTACCTCTCTATGTCGCCATAGAGTTCGGACTATATCATCCCCGCCTACCAAAAATAAGTGCCGGCGCGCGATGAGTACATCGCGCGCGGCATAATTATTGTTGGCGGGGCTCGGCGTATAGTCTCTGAGGGGTCCTTCAACTTCGTTCAGGACTTCCCTGCTGGTTGTCCGCTTCGCTCATCAGATTTTTACTACAGTATACTGTAGTACTGTGAGATTTTTGCGGGCTTTCCAGCATATAGCTCCCTCATCGCTCTCGCGATTTCGGGATCCGCAATTTTGCAATCGCTCTCCGCCAACTGGCGGATTGCGAGCAAAATTGGGACAAGTTTTTTAACCACGTGCGTTTCGCACATGGGGACTAGCGCTCGATACACCCTTTATATCTCGCTCATGTGAGCGAGCGCCTTTTTGCGCAAATCTTGCGGAGGCAAGATTTGAAATCAAGGAGCTTCGCAGAAAAATTCATCTGTCCGGGCACGCCCGAAGGGCGGCGCAGTTTTGAATTTTTCGTCGCGAAGCGACTATGATTTTTTCTTGCCGAAACTCAATTTGCAGCAAAAATGGTGCGAGCGATTGTTAATCCTCTTTGATCCCCACGCTTTCGTGTTTCAGGGTCAGGTATGCGCCAGCGTACTGCCTTCGCCTTCGGTGTTCCCCACGATATCTACGGATTTCACCCCTCCACCGTGAGTTCCGTACGCCTCTCGCATCCTCCAGCTATGCCGTTTCCTGCCCATTTTCCCGGTTAAGCCGAGAGCTTTAAAGCAGGACTAACATAACCCCCTACACACCCTTTACGCCCAGTGATTCCGGACAACGCTTGGGCCCCTCGTCTTACCGCGGCTGCTGGCACGAGGTTAGCAGGCCCTTATTCAACCGGTACTGTCATCCCGGCAAGCCGAGATTCATCCCGATTAAAAGCAGTTTACGTCCCGAAGAACTTCATCCTGCACGCGGCGTCGCTCGATCAGGCTTTCGCCCATTGTCGAAGATTCTCGACTGCAGCCACCCGTAGGTGTTTGGGCCGTGTCTCAGTCCCAATGGTGGGGGTCACGCTCTCACGTCCCCTAGCCGTCACTGCCTTGGTGAGCCATTACCTCACCAACAAGCTGATAGCCCGCAGGCCGCTCCTTAAGCGAATTGCTTCTTTCGTGTTACCACAATATCGGGAATTAGCTCCGGTTTCCCGGAGTTATACCCGACTTAAGGGTACGTACCTACGTGTTACTACCCCGTTTGCCACTCTCCCTCGACTTTCTTGCGAAAATCTCGGGAGCGTTCGACTTGCATGCCTTATCCACGCCGCCAGCGTTCGTCCTGAGCCAGGATCAAACTCTCATTGAAGATGAAAGTCTGTATTGCTTCGCACTTCAACCAACTTCGCAAAAGCGTCAGCTGGCGAAGAACGAAATCCTGCCTGCCCCGTATAAATCGCGAAGCGATTTTGTTCGGGGAGACAGGATCAAACTCTTAAGTTATTCGACGGATTCTTAATAACATAATGCGTCAGCGTTTTGCAGTTTTGGGCTTGACGATAGTCAAGCATATCATCCAAAACTTATATCTTAAACGCATCAACATTTTATGGTACTTAATTGTCAACGTGCTTTCAAAATACAACCGCGACTATCTCACATTCTCAGAAACAGTCGCGGGTGTACTTGGATTTTCAATGTATTTAGATTTGCTAATTTCCTTCATCCATACATCTCCCTAGTTCTATACGTTTATTATATGGCAGCAGAAGTAGTTGTCAAGCCCTCTTTTTTAAAGTGTGGAAAAGCGTTAGACCTAAAAAGAATGCGTGATAAGCATAAAACATACTTCAGAAAACCGACACCGAATTATCCTCGCGCTTCAATGATTTTTTTATACACCCTTGCGCTTGGACGTATATTCCTCTTTAAAGTTTTATAATCAATACCGACAAGTCCAAAACGGGGCCAAAACCCTTTATCCCATTCAAAATTATCAAGCAGCGACCAGTAAAAATAACCTCTCACATCAACACTTTCTTTCATGGCCTTTTGGATTTGTAAGATATTGTCTTTTATGAATTGCTCGCGGGAATAATCACGCGCGTCTGCGATACCGTTTTCAGTAATGAAGAGTGGTTTTTTATAAGCCCGCAAGGATTTGAGGATATAGTAAAGCCCTTCGGGATAAATCTCCCACCCCATGTCGGAAGTCTTTTTATTTTCATTCTGACTGAAACTCCACCGAACTCTACTATGAAAATAATAATTTACTCCTATAAAATCCTGTTTTTTTTGAATTGAGTTGAGAAACTGAAAGTTCCAAAAGTAATTTGCAAAAAGGGCCAGAAGATAATTCCATGGATTTCTTCCATGCGGTTCAAAGTAAACTACGTTTTTTACAATCCCAACCTGCGCCTTGGGTAACTTCTTATGAATAATATCATATGCTTTTTCATGCGTTCGCCGAAGATTTCGAAGCACTACAATATACCGTAGTAGTGACTTGCTTTGTGGAGGCCAGATACCTTTCAAAAAACTATTACTTGCATACACCATCGGTTCATTTATGGTTATCCAAAAAGTAACATCGGGATAGAAATCAACAATTTTTTCCACAAACCGTTCAAAATATTTTGGCGCGTCGTTATGCAACCATGCGCCAGACTGTTCAAACCATACCGGAATCGTCCAGTGATATAGCGTAACAAACGGCTCAATTGCTCTTTCTTTTAATGCATCAATAACTTCGCGATAATGTTGCACCTCTCTTTTATTAAATTTTCCCTCTTCCGGTTCAATGCGCGACCATTCAATAGAAAAACGGTGGGCATTATGACTAAGGCGGCGCGCTAGATCAAAATCCTCCTTAAAGCGGTGATAATGGTCAACCGCCTTGCCTGAAATATAATTTTCTTCATGTAAAGGACTTGGATATGCTTTTAAGATATGCTCAGGCCACTCTTTTTTTATTGCCGCTAAGCGTTTGTTATTTGCTGTTTTTTCTTCCCATATAGACCAGTTATTGAGATTGTTCCCTTCAACCTGATGGGCGGAGGTAGCGCTTCCCCAGAGAAAACCCTTGGGGAAGATTTGTTGTTTATAGTTTGTAGTACGTAATTTATTGTTCACTACTTATGCATTAAAACTGAATTATATAAAAACCTTTTTTCTCAATTTCTTTTTTTTGGTGAAAGTCATTGAGATGAAATATAAAAACAGCATTCACTTTTTTTCTTAACTCTCTTCCCATATATGCCTTTGTTTTAGGGTTCCATTCTTTAAGAATAATAGTATCACCACTTTTAACTTTAAAATCGGCCAACCTCATTTCAAATTTCTTTTTATCTTCCTTTACGGCACGAAAGTATTTTGGCCAGATTTTCTTTTCTATTGTTGCCATACCTCTAATTAGAGATTCCACAATTTTCGAGAATTGTGGAATATTTATTATGCCACCTCGACACTATAACATTGTTCGCAATACACCGTCTCTAATCTTTCAAGTGCGTACGAAGTCTCAAATTCATTCGGACAGCGACCAGGTTTATGGAAATGTTCGGCTGTATTTTGGTATATACCATTATCGGATTTCGTGCCGCTACACGTACATTTCCGGTGCCAGAGTTTTAAAGGGTTGCGCTGTTTAATTCTCTGGTAGTGCCTGCAGTTAGGACAAAGTCTTGGAAAGGAAAGGTTTTGCTTTCTATAAAACTCCAGTTCTTGTGGAATTATTCTAAAGGCTACTGAGCAGTTTTCATTGCATTTTCCCTTGTGCTCGCAACCGATGATTTGGTTTAAAATATCATCGGTGATATCTTTAATGTGGTTAGGAAGATTTTGTGGCTGGATAGTAACATTGTGTTCTTTGGCTTCTGGATTTTTCCATGAATAACCCCATTCTAAAATCTCTTCCTTTGTAAATGGGAGATATTCTTGGGCCATTGTTTCATTATATGCAAAGGGAGAAAATTCTGTGGGAAAGAATTCTCCATATTTATATATCCTTTTTTTCTTGTCCACATATGGCATTTCATTCATATGTTCTATTATTTTTGGTATCAGTTTCTCGTATTCTTCTTTAGTATATTGCTTATTTAAAACACAGTATTGTTTATTCCGAAGTCCATTACAACCAAAAATATCAGAACAGTCCCTACAATTATATGAGTATTGGACGTTGTGGCCCTGAATAATATTTTGAGAGAAAAGAACCCGATATCCCCATGCTGTATCAACCTCATAACAGAGTTGCGATTCTTCTCCAGTCTCAACAAGGTCATAACTATCTTTTACAGCTGTGGCAATTAGGACATTTTTACAATTCTCAGTAGAAGATGTTAAAGGATCAATATCAAAACAAAACGTACAATTCTTTGCGTTCGTAACGTTGTTTCCAGTCGTATTTACTGAATTGAATAAATGTGCGTAGCGACGGGGAAATGTTTTCTTTAGCTCTTCAAATTCTTTTCTCAACTTCTTTACAGTTTCTTGATTTCCTAAATTATATTGAGAGATTTTTTTCTTATATTCTTCTTCTTGGTAGGGCTTATTGAAAATATGATACGATTTGTTGCGAAGACCTATGCAGCCAAAGCAGTGATGACAATTGACACAATCATAGAGAAATGAAGAATTATAGCATTCAGCCGCATATTGCGAATGAGTAACATTGTAACAATGTGCGCAGTCAATTGTTTCATAACAATTCTCTGAATCTATAAGATAAAAATAATCAGCACTATTTTTCACATTTCTCGTATAATGCCCATAGAGACAATCCTCTGCCATAAAGCCGACTGTACGGTAGCAGTTTTTAGAAGAGTTTATTAGAGAACAATAATGACAATTGATAGAATTCAGTGTATTAAGGTTTTGTCGAGGAACAACATCAAAGAGTTCCTTTAACTGCTTAAAAAATGGGGTGGAGAAATTATACGTTCTTTCATATTCTTGAGGATCCCATTTCTCTGACCTCCAGATTTCTTCTCTAAATACAGGAAACGGAACGTCAGGAGAAAAAATAGAGACGATTTCTTTCCCATCAAAACTATCTTTACGCTTAAAAAGAGTACGTTCGTTTATAGTTGCCAGTCTTCGATGGAACCGACACTCCGGGCACCATGTGGGCGGCGGCACTTTTATTTTCTCGTAAAACACAAGGTCTTCCGACTCAATAGTAAATTCTTTCTTACAATTCTGACAATTTTTTATTTCACTAATCATATTTCAGTTTTACTTACCCGTCTCCGAAGCCTCTTGACCTTCCGAGATTTTAACGAAGGAGACTGACAAAGGCAGGATATATTTTAGTTTTAGATCCATAATCTTCCTTATTTGTTTAATTCAGCAGAAGCTGTATGAATTTCTTCTTTGGCTATTTCCCACATCTCTGGGTGACCATTTTCTTTAAGCCAATACCACCACTCTACTCCCCATAAGTAGAATGTGTCAAAACCAGATTTTTTTGCATATGCAATTGTATCCCGAAACTTCTCTGGGTTCATAGATTTATATTGCTCTTCAACAGAAACCTCATAGGTCATTTCTTTCTGCCATGATTCTCCCTGCAACTCAATCACCACCATCGGTTTATCCCCCGCAATCAGCCGCGTCAGTGTGCGCTTTGCCCGAAAAAAACTCGGAGGCAGCGGATATGTAAAATGTCCAATATGGTCATTATAAATGGTGCGATACATTGTCGTGCCAAATACGTCCCCGCGCCTTGCGGCCGGGATCCAAATAGAAAGTTCTCCTGAATCTGTTATGATGATCGGTTTTTTGGTGAGCGACCGAACGAGCGCAATTTCGCCGTCAAGATAAAAACGCGCTTCCTTTGGACATTCTCCAAACGACAAAAACGGCTCGTTTTCAACCTGCCACATAGAAACGGCGGGATGACCGTCGTAGCGCCTTAAAACCGCCTTAATATATGCAAACAACCGTTCCTGCTTGTCTTTACCGTCCAGAAGAGTCGCCCATTTTGGAATATGACACTCCGGCCACCTTGGGAGTTTCATTCCGACAGCCACTATCACTTTTCCGCCGCGCTTGTTGGCTTCTTCAAGCTGCCAGTCAAGCTCAGAAAAATCAAATGAATCTTTTTTTGGTTCAATTTCATTCCAATAAGCTGGCAGACGCACATGTTTTATTCCAAGATCATCAAAAAGCGCCGTATACACTTCGCGCGAATCAAGACCAAAACGTTCTGCATAAAAACCTACATAGGTCACTCCAAACTGTTTTACATCAAGCCTTGGGCTTTCCAGAACAAGTAAAGAAGCAAGCGCGACCAATAGTGCCACAATTCCTAATGCATGTTTTAATCGTCTGTTCATGAAAACGGAAATGTATACAAAAAAAGACCCGCGCCGATAATAACAACTCCAAGAAATTTCTGCACAATGACGCCCTTGCGGAGGGATTCTCTTATAACTACCGGTACAAAAATGCTAAAAAGCAGTGTCATAAAGAATACAAATAAATACTCAATTCCCTTAAGAGCAACAACGAGTTTTTCTGATCCCAAAAAAATTGCATAGTTGAGCAGTAAAAATCCAAAAGCCCCTATTATTTTATTTGCAAGAAAAATGCCCAAAGAAGATCGTTTTATGGAAACATGAGAGGTAAAAACAATTTTTCTTAAGACCGGTATCAACAGAATGAAAACTGCCACAAGAAAACTGCCAAAGCGCATCCAAACGAATCCAGACACAAATGACTTTACACTGCCTTCTATAAAAACCGCAGAAAACTCAAAAACCTCTTTTGTTACGCTAAATGAAATGGCAAAGAAAAGCCCGGAAATAAATGTTGGGGCAACTAACAAGTAATTGAATGAGAGCGTTTGCTTTCCTGTATGAATCATGAAAAAGAGCCCTCCCACAACAAACAAGATAAACGCCAATAATTCTTTTGTTTCTAAAGATGAGCTGAATATGCTGAAAGAGATAATGAGCGTAAAAATCGGCGTAAAAACTCCTGCAGTAAGCGGCACAACACGGGAAGCTTCAAATGAACGCATCGCCCGATAAAAAAAATAATACCCTACCATAAGAGTTGCACCAGCAGACAACGCCAATAATATTATATGGAGAGGGAACACTGAAAACCCGAACGGAACAAGTACAACAACACCAACACTTAATATGCTGGTATAAAAAGCATACGTGAGGGGCTCTGGAATACGGGATGTAAGGAGTACCTTATCTATGACGGCGGCGAGTCCGCTTAAAAAATATGAGCTAATGGCGATCGGTAACCACAACATATATAAAAATCATTAGCTTATGGGGATGTTATATGCTTTTTTCGCCATTCAGCTATACGGGCATGATCACCTGAAAGTAATATTTTAGGCACACGATATGTTTTGCCCTTATATACATAAATTTCCGGGCGTGTGTAGTGAGGGTATTCAAGTATTTTTTTGGTGTTTGCTTGAGATTTCATTAAGCCCTCCCAATGTGACTCTTCCGTTAATGACTCCAAACGAATGACGCCGGGTATGAGCCGTCCGACCGCTGATATGATAGCCATGACCCCAACATCTCCATCGGTCATGACATAAGGCCCGATTGATACTTCATCCGCCTTTAATATTTTTTTCACTCGCTCATCTATGCCTTCGTATCTGCCGCTAATCAGGATTAAGTGGTCATGCTGTTTTACAAACCGAACAGCCATTTTTTGATCAAATTGACGTCCTTTTGCTGAGAGAATGATGACTTTAGATTTTTTCCCCTTCTTTTTTCTCAACGCACTCTCGACCGCACGAACTATTGGATCTATCTTAAATACCATGCCCGCTCCCCCGCCATATGGAGCATCATCTACCGTTTTATGCCTGTCTCGCGTAAAATCACGAATGTTGAAAACCCTGAAACGTATAAGCTGTTTCTTTCTGGCTCTCTTGAGCACTGAAATACTAAGATAACTTTCAATAATTTCCGGAAAAAGCGTAATAACGGTAAATTGCATAAATACATTGTAACACAAAACATCCCGGCTTACCGGGATGTTTTGCAGACCAAGAATGATTAGAGTTTCAAATCACCTAAATCATCAACGTCTTTCTTTTCTTGAGTTTCTCTCGTGCTTCCTTCTGGCTCCTCAATTTTGAGGTTGACTCGCGCATTATGCTTCATACCAACAACACGCAGAAGGGTTCTTATTGCTTTGGCAGTATTTCCGTTCCGTCCGATGATCTGACCCATGTTGGATGGGTCTACTTTGAGAGTAAGCAGTACTCCCATCTCATCTACCTTGCGGTCAATCTTGACGGCGTCCGGATTGTCAACCAAAGATTTCACAACAAACTCCAGAAAATCCTTATCAGCTGTATCAACCATAAATCTTGCTATGTTGACAGATAATCAAATGGAATCGACCTTTTCGGTATAATTGATCACATTGTAACATATACGGTTATAAAAAGCAACCCCCATAAAGTATTTTGCTATTGATGTTCTTTCTTATACTGCTGTTTACACTTCTTCTTTTTTGTTCCTTTCCGCGGCTCCGAGCGGCTTTTCGCTTTTTATTTCTCCTGTCTTTTCTTCTTGAATAGCTGCCGATGTTTCTGTTTTTGATTTTTCTAACATTTCCTCCTGCTCTTTTTCCCCTGCAGCAGTTTTTTGCTGAGCCTCGGCCGCAGGCGTTAGAATGTCTATTGGAGCAACTTTTTCTTCAACTGCTTGCGTTTTATTCTTTTCCGTTGCCTTTTCTGCTTCGCCGAACACAGATGCTTTAGCTGCTTTCTTTTTTGATGGTTTTCGCGAATGAACCTGTTTTTTCGATCCAACAACGATGCCAGCGGTAACTAACATATTATATACAGTGTCGGATGTTTGAACGCCTTTGGATAACCAATGCTTGATCCTGTCCGCTTTGAGCTGTGTTTCCTTTCTTATGGGATCTCGCCAACCGAGAGCTTCCAAAAACGCTCCGGACTTCGAGGCTCTTTTTGAATCAATAAGCACCACCCGGAAATGCGGGCGATTCTTTTTTCCTGAACGCTGCAACCGTATAGTAAGCATGGTTAATTCAATATAATATAGCCCTCGTCGGAAAAAATGTCAAACTGTGCCGCTCTTACGCAAGAGCCGTTATAAACTTTAGCCTCTAAAACTCGAGATCCGAATATCATCCATCGACTTTGGCTCAAAACGACCATGAGCAAGGTTGAATGAGTCGAAACTCGAAACAAATTCTAAATTCGAATGCCCTAAACACTTTTATTTTTTGGTTATGAGGCATTGTCTCGGGTTTCAGATTCCGTGCCAGGGATGTTAGCCGTTTACTCAGCTACTTCCAACGCTTGTTCAAATTGAAGCGACAGTAACTTGGAAATTCCTTCGCCACCTATTGTGACGCCATATAAAACGCCGGCGGCACGCATCGTTTCACGGTTGTGCGTGATAACAATCAGCTGGGTTTTTTTGCTTAAATTTTTAAGCAGCGTTGCATACCTTTGTGAATTGGCCTCATCAAGCGCCGCATCGGTTTCATCAAGCACCAGAAACGGTGGAGGATTTACAGCCGACATTGCAAAAAGAAGAGCGATGGACGTCAGCGCTCGTTCCCCCCCAGAAAGCATAGCAAGGGAGTGAATGCGTTTTCCCGGGATACTAACAGAAACCTCAATACCGCTTTTGGAATCCTCCCGCAGCGAGGGTTGAAACAATACATCTTCCGATGTGTTTTCTTCTTTCTCTTTCCCTGTATATTTTCTCTGCTCTATGGTTTTGATTTCCGCACGGCCACCGCCGAACATCCTGTCGAAGAATTCCTGAAAAGCCGTGTTAATTTTATCAACTCCTTCCTGAAATTCACGCTCAAGCTTCTCTGTTAATTCCTTCACAAGACTCCTTAAGGATTTCAGCGCCTGCACTAAATCGTCTAACTGATTTGTGAGAAACGAATCTCTTTCCGAAACCTCCTCGTACTCTTTTAGCACTGCCATATCTATAGCTCCTGATTCTTCCATCTTTATCCTTAACTTGTCCAATTTTTTCCGCTCATTTACTCTCTCATCCTCATCTGCAAAAAGTTGAGCCGAGGAAATATCAATATCAGTGGCATGAAAGAATCGTGAGGCTTCTCCCTTCAGATGCGAAAGTTCATTTTCTAACAGGCGAATCTTTTCCAATTCAAAATCAAATTCTTTCAATTGCTTTCTTATCTCATCCAAATCCCTCTCCTTTAACCGCAGCTTCCGCTCATCATCCCTTAAAGCAACAAACCTTTTTCTATACAACTCCTCCGCTGTTTCTCTTTGTTGAAGCAATTGCTGCAGCTTATCCGCAGTTTCCGCTAACGTTCTTGTGATTTGCTCTCGTTCTTTTTGAAGTGATTTCTGCATTTCTGTGCGTGGCGATGCCATTTTATCAATCAAGCCAAGCACTTTGTGCATTCTTGTTTTAAGCTTTTTCATGTCTGCTTTTATATCTTCGATATTATCCCGAGACACTATTATATTAATAAATTGAATAAATTCTCCGATTGCAGTTTGTACATAGCCAGCTGAAATGGATTTCTCCTGCTCTGGGCCCCTCACGCCAACATCGTCAAGTTTGCCTTCAATACGGCCCAGCTCCCGTTCAAGTGATCTGCTGCGCGCCTGCAGTTCCTGAATACTGCGTTCAACGCTTTCTTTTGCGTTTGCGCTTTGTTTGTCATCTTCATGGGCTTTCGCCGTTTCTTGTATGTATTTCAGCAAATCAAGAGTCTCATCATGTTTTTTTAAAAGAGGATTTTTCTTTTCCGCAATTGATGCTCTTGCCTCCTGAATAGTACGTTCTTCACGAGTGATATACACACGGAACTGCGCTATGAGGTTTTCTCTTAAGGTTTCCGTGTTGCGCATTTTTTCCGCTTGCTTGCGCAGATACTTTAAATGCGGGTTGATCTCCTTTTGTATAAGCTTTACCTGTTTTATATTTTCCTCTGTCGCTTCCATCTTCTTTACAGCTTCATCCCTCTTTATGTGATACCCTTTAAGTCCGAGAGCATCTTCTATCATCTCTTTCCTTTCTTCCGGAGAAGCAAGCAAGATACGATCGGATTCCCCCTGTGAGATAATATGATGCTGAGTAGACCCGAGGCCGACTCTAGAAAGCAGTTCAGCGATATCTTTAAGACGCACCTGCGAGCCGTTAATGAGATACTGATTCGCGCCATCACGTGTAACCCTCCGTGTAATAATCACTTCATCAAATGCTATCGAGAATTTTTTATTCATATTATCAAATACAAGCGAAGCGGATGCGCGGCCCAAACGCGGGGCTTTCGATGATCCGCTAAAAATGAAATCCTCTCCGCGCTTCCCGCGAAGCGTTTTTAAGGATTGTTCACCCAATACCCATCGTATAGCTTCTGCTACGTTAGATTTACCAGCGCCATTTGGACCTACAATAGCCGTTATTGAGGTGAGAAATTCAAATATCGTTTGTTTCGCGAACGATTTAAATCCGGAAAGTTCAAGCCGTTTTAGGTACATACCACCAAAAAAAACCAAAACTCAAATATCAAAAATCAACATGACGATATTCCGCTTCGCTGGATTATTGATAGTCCCGCCTCGCCGGGACACCATAATGTTGCATCTTGAACTTATTGTGTATTTTATTGCCACCGTTTTACCTGTAACCCCAGCTGAGCCGCTGCCGCTTCAGCTTCCTGTTTTGATAAACCATCCCCTTCCGCAACTAATTCGTCTTTTAAAAAAACCCCAACGCGAAAAAATCTTCTGTGATCCGGGCCTTCTTCGCTCAGTACCCTGTATGTTGGTGTTATGCCCACACGTTCCTGCGCCTCTTCCTGAAAAGAACTTTTTGGGTCCTTCCATAGTTTTTTTTCCACAATGTCTTTAGCATAGGGCATCAGGACTTTTTGAAGAAACGTGCTTACGGCTTTATATCCCTGATCCAGATATATCGCGCCAACAACCGCCTCAAAAGTATTGGCCAAGATGTAGTCACGAGCTCTTCCGACATCTTTTGTCTCCCCTCGGGACAGAAGAAGATGGGAATTAAAACCAAGCTTTCGGGCTACCGTTGAGAGCATATCGGCGTTTACCAATGCAGCTCTTATGCTGGTAAGTTCTCCCTCCGGTTTATCAGGATATTCGGTATACAAACATTCAGTAATAACGAGTTCAATAACTGCATCCCCTAAAAACTCCAACCGTTCATTGTGTCCGAGTCGAAATCCAGGGTTCTCATTTAAATAGGAACGATGGGTAAGCGCCTGTAATAAAAGATCTTTGTTTTTAAATGTCACTCCAAACTCCTTTTCGAGCGATGAGAAACTTTTCATGTCTGTTGTTGAAGAACCGTTAAGGCGGCTTGAAAAATCTTTTTAATATCCGGATATGTCTTTATATTTAAAAGCTCTGATTCGCTCAACCATTGCGCTTGCACAAGCCCTCCAGACTGCTTTAGTTTTAAAACTTTATCAGTTGTCTCAACGAGAAAATACGCAACGCGTTTCCGTATCGGACCGCGCTCCGGATCGTGAGCGACATACTCATTGGCGCCAAGTTCTTTTTTGACAACAAGGTGCGTAATACCTAACTCTTTGCTGAGTTCTCTTTTCACAACTCCGCTAGGGTTTTCGTCTTTCCCGATACCTCCCTTAGAAAGAGTCCAGTATCCAAACACATCGAGCACAAGCGCAAACAAGAATTGATCCTTCTCTTTTCTGTAAACCACCCCTCCAACTTTATCGTCACAGGGAAGTTTTTTTATCTCTTCGGCTGTTAAACCTTTTTTCGCATGAGCGTCTTTTCCCGGCTCCCCCATCTCCCGATACACAGTACCAACCACACCATTGATAAATTTTCCAGACTTTTCTCCTCCAAAAGTTTTGGCCAGTTCGATTGCCTCGTTAATCGCAACTTTGGGCGGCACCTCTTTATAATTTCCAAAAATAAGTTCCCACAGCCCTATACGCAAAATATTCCTGTCAACAATGGCTATCTGGGAAAGCGGCCATTCTGGAGCTGCTTTTGTAATCAGCTCATTGAGAGCATCATGCTTTTCGAGAACCCCATGGATCAGTTGCCGAGAAAATTCTTTTTCTTCCAAGCCCGGGCCAAATTCCTTAAGATTGCGTTCCAGAATGGAGTCAATATCAACTTTGCCGTGTCGCGATCCGCGAAAATCCCACTCATAAAGCGTCTGCATTGCAATTGATCTTGCTAAATGCCGGGAAGCCATACAATGAGTTGACAGCTTATATTATACATACGTAAAGAACTGAATAGACGAGTTGATGGCAAGCGCCTAGAGTTAACCAAACATCAAACGCCTAACTCTCATATTATCATATAGCGCCAACAGGAGAATAATAGTTAATAATGTGCTGTCAGGCGCTTCCTTATGATTTTTTTGAAAGATCAGCGGCATCAAGCGGTTTCCCTGAATCTGCATGCTGTTGTTCTTGTTCTTTAAGCTCTTTCGCCTTTTGTTTGCGCTCTTTTTTGCTGAGTTTCTTTAATACATCAATAACTTCCCTCCCGTGATACGTTCCGCAATTACGACATGCCATATGTGGCAAAACAGCTACCCCGCATTTCATACAACGGGTCAACCTCATTGTTTTTAACGCATGATGGCTTCTGCGTTTCCGCGTATGGGAACGCGTGTGTCTCATTCGTACTGACATAAAAAAAGCATATCATATATAATAAAAACACGCAACAAAAAATACATTGTATCCCTTTATAAAGTAATATAAAATACAACAATTATGGAGAAAATGACGCCTCAAAAACTCGTAGATCAAATTCTTGAAGCCGCCGAAAGGGAACGCGCGTCAGACGTCCATATAGAGCCGGGTAAGGATGATGTGATTATTAAATTTAGAATCGACGGTATTTTAAGAGAGGTAAAACGTTTTAAAATACATATGCTCGAAAACCTTGTTTCGCATTTAAAGGTACTCGGGCAACTTGACATAACCATACACTCAACGCCGCAAGAAGGATCATTTGAATGGCTTGGAAAAATCAAAGATGAAAACGACCAAATGCGTTTTTTAAGCATTCGCGTGTCAATTTTCCCAACAATCAACGGCGAAGCCATAGTACTCCGTATTTTAAACCGGTCCGAGCTTTTGATGAGTGTATCACAACTGGGTTTTGATAAACACGACGAACAATTAATCAACAAACTCATCATTTCTCCGTACGGCATGATTTTGGCATCCGGTCCCGCTAATTCAGGAAAAACGACGTTGCTGTACTCAATGTTGAAGGAAATAGCAGCGCCCGAAAAAAATATCGTAGCCCTCGAGGACCCGGTGGAATACAACCTTGAGTTTGTTCGTCAAAGTCAAATCAACCCCGCAAGAAATTTTACATATGAAGCTGGTCTTCGGTCAATTCTAAGACAAGATCCGGATGTTATTATGATAGGTGAAATTCGAGACCGACAAACAGCAGAGAACGCCATACACATTTCCCTGACTGGGCGGTTGCTTCTAACAACAATTCATGCAAATAACAGCGTTGGAACCGTTGCCAGACTTCTTGATATAAAAGTAAGTCCTCCCCTTATTGCTTACTCCGTGAACGGTATCATCGCACAACGACTGGCAAGGAGAATATGCAACAACTGCAAAATCACCCACCCTCCGGAGTCCGGTAAATTGGAAATGCTGGGTATTCGACCCAACTCCATGCCGTTTTTCAAGGGGAAAGGATGTGACGAATGTTTGAACACAGGATACTACGGCCGAGTCGGCATTTTTGAGATACTCGTGATAGATGACGAATTCAGAAAAACAATAGTCGGGCACGAATCAATAGAAGAACTTATAACGCTTGCCGAGAAAAAAGGATTAAAAACGCTGCGCCAAGACGGGATTCAAAAAATGAAAGACGGTATTACAACTATAGAAGAAGTATTGCGATTGGGAATCTAGAAAATCACCCTCAAGTCAGTAAATGATTGAAAGAGATTCCGGTACAAAAAGATCTTCTATGAACAGCACTTAAACCGTGCTTTCTAATGGCATGAATGTGCTTCTTGGTGCCGTATCCTTTGTGAATATGCAAATGATAAAGAGGATATTTGAAGTGGAGTCTCCCCATTTTTCTGTCCCGAACAACCTTGGCAACAATAGAAGCGGCGGAAATCAGAGGAACTGTTTGGTCTCCCCTTATAATAGTTCTCTGCCTGTATTGAACCGGCGCGTCCATACTTCCATCCAGTAAGACAAAGGTCGGCTTTTTCGGATACCGCTGAAGCAGCCGCGCTACTGCGGTTCTCACTGACCGCGCAATACCATATCTGTCAATATAAGAAGCGGAAACAGAGGTGAATCTGCAGGTGCCGCTTTCCTTCAAGGTTTTGTACCACTCTTGTCTCTTTTTAGGACTTAATTTTTTAGAATCTTTAATACCCTTTAGCGTTTTTTTATTAAAGCCGGAGACAGCCGCTACAACCAATGGACCGGCAAGAGGACCCCTACCGGCTTCATCTATACCAACAATCAATCTCTGCTCCATAAAATCAAGTGTATCATGGCGGCTCATATACCAAAACCCCCGCTATCCAGCGGGGGTTTTGCTCTTTATATAATATAGTGAAAGTGAAATCGACCTTTCACTATATATAACAAAATAGAAACCTAAAATGTTACATGTTTAGAAAAACGAATCCACTTGATACCCCTCAAACAATTTCTTGTAAGCAAGAATAACAACGTTGCAAACCCTATCAAAACAAGCCGAATAGTCATTTCTGTATACAAGTAGGCGCTATAAAGAAAATCCAAAAGAGAGAATGTGCTGTTGGCAACGGTATGTGTGATGGTGTTTCCTACAACGCTTGAAAGCGCAATATGTGTATTGATATAAAAAATAAACACGCTCAGCGCCATGATCTCCAAACCAAACCAAGGCGCAACGCGCTTTAGAAACCATATGCCATATATTCTCTTCATAATTCGGGGTTTTAATTGTTCAGATACATAAGGATATATCATAAAGTTTCATATACCATATTCTTTAGTAATTTTTTTGCCCTAAACAAACGCATCTTTAACGTAGAAAGAGGTATATCTTCTTCTGAAGCGATGGCGCTGTAAGATTTGTCCTCAAAATAATACATTTTCACGACCCTGCGCAATTCATTAGGTAGCCTATCTAATAGCTTTAACGCGGTAATTCGGGCATCGGTTTCCACATCAATCCTTGATTCACCGGGAAGATTCTTATATATCTCCGGATCTAAAACAATTTCACGCTCTCGTGTCCTTTTGAGTTTGCGGTAATGAGAAATGGAACTATTAAACGCTATTCTATATGCCCAACTTTTAAAACTTGCCCCTTCCTGCTTCTTAAACTTGTTAGCGTTCAAATATATCTTCGTAAAAGCCTCCTGTACAATGTCCTCAGCTTCTTCCTTTTGCCTTACTATATTAAATGCGAGCCGAAAAAGCTTTTCCTGATAACGGTCAACTAGTTCTCCAAACACGGCGGGTGTTCCCATAGATGAACGAAGCAGTTCTTCATCGGTTTGGTAGTTGAGCATTCTGGATTGCGACATTATGACATTGACAACTTCCTATAATTTTTACGCTCTATTACGCTCTATGTTACCTCTTATTATTGCATAACGCGGCGCCGGACAGAAAGGTTACAGCCGACACCAGGCTTTTAGAGCGCTGTTATTTATTATACAATGGTCATATGCAGTTTGTCCATCTTCATGTCCACAGCCACTATAGCCTCCTTGATGGGCTCGCAAAAATAGATGAACTCGTAAAGGAAGCATCAGGCATGGGAATGCCTGCTATTGCCCTCACGGATCATGGAAATCTGTATGGAGCTGTTTCGTTTTACCAAAAAGCAAAGGAGTTCGGCATTAAGCCAATTCTTGGCATTGAAGCGTATGTTGTTGAAGGAAACATGCAAGAAAAACAGCCCGGAATCAGCAACAAACGATATCATTTAATTCTGCTGGCCCAAAACAACGAGGGTTGGCAAAACCTCATTAGACTTACCACGTTGGCACACCTTGAGGGTTTTTATTACAAGCCACGGCTTGATAAAAAAACAATCCGCAACCATGCCCGCGGCCTTATAGCGCTATCTGGATGCCTTTCCGGAGAAATCCCGCAGGCGCTACTTGCGCAAAACCTCTCGCGTGCCGAGAAGCTTGTTGAAGAATATAAACAAATTTTCGGCAAAGATAACTTTTTCATTGAACTTTCCCACCATCCCGGCATTCCACATCATCAAGCATTGCAAGAATCCTTATATCAACTCGCTCGAAAAACAAATACGCCAGTCGTGGCAACACAGGATGTCCATTACTTAAAACCGACAGATGCGCCTTATCAAGACATTCTTCTTGCTGTGCAAACAAATTCAAGGCTGGACGATCCTGACCGTCTTACAATGAACAAAGACGACTTTTCACTAAAGCCGCCGCATGTCATGAATGAGCTGTTTAGAGGAATACCGGAGGCAATTGAAAATACCGTTCGCATCGCTGAACGCGTTAATGTCAGCCTTCCTATAGGAAAAATCCAGCTGCCCCATTTCCCGCTTCCTGAAAACGAAACACCGCAAACATATCTTGGAAAAATCACTAACGAAGCAATAAAACAAAAATATTCAAATGAATTACTGCAAAAGGCTTATACACGGCTTGATGTAGAACTCGAAGTGGTGGGAAAAACCGGTTTTGCATCGTATTTCCTCATCGTCCATGATGTCGTTCAGTGGGCTAGAAAAAACGGTATTGTCGTCGGTCCCGGAAGAGGTTCTGCGGCGGGATCCATCATTTCATACGTGCTGGATATCACTTCCGTAGATCCTTTGGAATATAACCTTTTGTTTGAAAGATTTATGAACCCGGACCGCATCAGCTGGCCGGATATAGACCTTGATTTTGCTGACGCAAGAAGGGATGACGTTATTAACTATATCGCCGAACGATTCGGACGAAATCACGTTGCACAAATCATCACATTTGGAACAATGGCAGCCCGAGCGGCAATACGAGACGCTGGTCGGGCAATGAACATAGACTATCAGCTGTGCGATGAGGTTGCTAAAATGATACCTTTCGGATTTTCTCTAAAAAAAGCACTTGAAATGGCGCCGGGATTAAGACAAGCAAGTGAACAAAAAAAAGAAATAAAAAAATTATTAGAAGCAGCTGGTCATCTGGAGGGTGTGGTACGACACGCATCAACGCATGCGTGCGGCGTGGTTATTACCAAAGATCCTCTCACAGCCATCACCCCTCTTCAATATGCAACAACAAGCGCTGAAGATAAAAAACAATCTATCGTTACACAGTTTGATATGCATTCAGTTGAAGCGTTGGGGCTTCTGAAAATGGATATTCTTGGTTTATCAAACTTGTCCATTATTGAGGAAACAATTAAGCGCATAAAAGAACGCCGCGGGAAAGACATAGACATAAATAACATCCAGCTTGATGATCCAAAACCGTACGAAATGCTCACCGAAGGACGAACAGTCGGGGTATTTCAATTGGAGGGCTCAGGAATGACCCGCTATTTAAAAGAATTAAAACCAACACACATTGAAGATATTATTGCCATGATATCTCTTTATAGGCCCGGCCCGATGGAACTTATCCCCTCATTTATCAGACGGAAACACAAAAAAGAACATATCAGTTATCCTCATCAGCTTTTGGAACCATATCTAAAAAACACCTACGGCATTATGATTTATCAAGAACAATTGATGCAAATGTCGGAAGCCATAGCCGGCTTTACACCCGGGGAGGCAGATACATTAAGAAAGGCGGTAGGAAAAAAAATCAAAAAACTCCTGGACGAACAGCGGGAAAAATTCATAAAGGGCGTCATAGACAAAACTGGATCAAAGAAACTCGGAACACAGCTTTGGGAACTGATACTACCTTTCGGCAGATACGGGTTTAACCGCTCACATGCCGTCGCATATGCCATGGTTGCGTATCAGACTGCATGGCTGAAGTATTATTATCCCATTGAATTCATGGTTTCTCTCCTCAACGCTGATGCAAAGAACATCGATCGCATCGCATTTTTGGTTACAGAATGTAAAAAAGAGCATATTGTTGTCCTCCCGCCGGACATCAATGAATCGAATGCGGCTTTTACGGTCATCGATGAGAAAAAAATCCGCTTTGGCCTTGGATCCATAAAAAATGTCGGACATAATATCGTTTCGACGATCATAGAAAACCGCAGCAAAAACGGAAAGTATGCCGCTCTTTCTGATTTTTTAGAGCGCGTTTATACACGCGACTTAAATAAAAAATCTCTAGAAGCCCTCATTAAATCAGGCGCGGTGGACACGTTCGGAGAAAGAAACACCATGCTGGAAAATATGGACATGCTTCTGGCATACCTAAAGGAAAACCAAACTATGAACGAACGTAACCAAACATCTCTTTTCAAACTGATGGAAAATCATGAATCTGTTCCAGAACTTAAATTGATACAAATCCCGCCAGCGTCAAACCATCAGCGACTGGCATGGGAGAAAGAACTTCTTGGACTTTATATCTCCGGACATCCTCTTCAGCAATTTAAAAAAGCGGGTTTATTAAGGCAAAACATTCATATTATTAAACATGAAAGGACCGGCGGCGCAATACGGATTGCAGCGATGTTGTCTGAAGTACGGCGCATTCTTACAAAACAAGGCGAGCTGATGGCGTTCCTGAAACTCGAGGATATAAATGATAACATAGAAGGAGTGGCGTTTCCCTCCGCCATGAAGCAATACGGACACCTCTTAGAACAAAACAAGTGCGTTCTTATTGAAGGAAAAGTAAATATAAGGAATGGGGCACATAACGTTATCTTAGATAAAATAGAGCCGCTCACGTAGATGAAAAAAAATAAAAAAACACAAATTGCAGACGAATTGGAACGCATGCGCCATACACTCTCGCATCTTCTAGCGATGGCGGTAATGAAGAAATACCCAAAAGCAAAGCTTGGCATTGGACCTACTATTGAAGATGGATTTTACTACGATTTTGAGCTCCCGAACACCTTAAAAGAAGAAGAGCTGGAAATGTTTGAGCAAGAAATGCGTAAACTCATCAAAAAAGGGTTGGGAGTACTGGGAAGAGAAATCTCCGCAGATGAAGCACGAACGACGTTTAAGAACCAACCATACAAACTTGAGCTCATTTATGACTATGAAAAGGAACACAAAAAACTGACCGTATATACCATCGACGATTTCACTGACCTTTGTAAAGGAGGGCATGTTCAAAATACAACTGAGCTGGACCCCAATGCATTTAAACTCACCAGACTGGCAGGCGCATACTGGAAAGGAAACGAAAAAAACAACATGCTTACCAGAATATACGGCGTGGCTTTCAAATCAACAAGTGAGATTGACGCATATATTAAAAAACAGGAACAAGCGCAAAAAAGAGACCACAGAAAACTGGGGAAAGAGCTTGATCTGTTTGTTTTCTCAGAGCTGATAGGAGGCGGTCTGCCGTTGTTTACCCCAAAGGGCACTATCCTGCGTGATCTATTAGATAACAAGGTGTGGAAACTGCGCGAGGCGAACGGATACAAACGGGTGGACATACCACACATGACAAAGAAGGATTTATACGAAAAAAGCGGCCACTGGGAAAAGTTCAAAGACGAGCTGCTGCATGTAACAACGAGAGAAGAACATCAATTCGTGTTAAAACCCATGAATTGCCCCCACCATATACAAATTTTTGCGCGTCGTCCAATCAGCTATCGCGAAATGCCGGTACGGTACGCAAATACAACAAAAGTATACAGAGACGAGCAGACAGGAGAACTGATGGGGCTAACACGCGTGCGCTCAATCACCCAAGATGACGCGCATATATTCTGCAGAGTTTCACAAATAAATGAAGAGGTTGAAAAAATTTGGGATATCATTGAGGAATTCTACAAACAACTTGACCTTGACGTACATGCAAGGCTCTCCACACGGGACCCAGCAACACCAGAAAAATATATAGGAGCACCAAAAAAATGGGAAATGGCGGAAGAAAGTTTAAGAAAAATAATAAAGACAAAAAGGGGAAAGAAAGACCCGGAGGAATCAAAAGGGGAAGCGGCATTTTATGGTCCAAAAATTGATTTTAACGCAACAGACTCGTTGGGACGTAAATGGCAAGTAGCCACTATACAACTTGATATGAATCAGCCGGAACGCTTTGATTTAACATGTATAAATGAAAAAGGAGAAAAAGAACGGATTGTCATGATTCACGCCGCTATCATGGGTTCAATAGAAAGGCTCTTGGCAATTCTCATTGAGCACAACGCAGGAGCATTCCCGCTCTGGTTAGCTCCCGTGCAGGTTGCCATAATACCTGTAAACGACAAAAACGAGGCGTACGTAAAAAAAACCGAAGAGCTGCTTCTAAAAAAACATATTCGGTTTGAAACGGATCGAAGAAATGAATCCTTAAACAAAAAAATTCGCGAGGCAGAACTTCAAAAAATTCCTTATCTTCTCGTTGTTGGAGATAAAGAAAAAAAATCAAAAACAGTAAGCGTCAGAGAACGGGAAAAGGGAGATAGGGGCTCAAAAAAGTTGGAAAAATTTCTCCAGTCACTGAAAATGCATGAGTAGCTTTCAAAGTGTGCTCTGTTGCCAAGCAAAGTGTTTTTGTGCCGCGCATAAAATATAAAAGGCATGGAAAGAGAGAACCTCATCGTCATAGCTGGGCCCACAGCAACGGGTAAGTCAGCGCTTGCCGTTAAGATTGCGAAGCAATTTGGAGGAGAAATCATATCAGCTGATTCCAGACAAATATATAAATATTTAAACATCGGCACCGGAAAAATAACCAGAAATGAAATGCGTGGAGTGAAACACTACTGCTTAGGAATAGCCGATCCAAAAACATCGTTCACTGTTGTTGATTACAAACGCTGTGCTCAACAAGCTATTGCCGACATAGCGGCTAAAAGAAAACTGCCTATTATGGTTGGTGGAACAGGTTTTTATATAAAAGCGCTGACTGACGATATCTCTTTTCCGCAAGTCAAACCGGACAAGGCTTTAAGAAAATACCTTAAAAAAAAATCAGCGCCAGAACTTTTCAATATATTAGAAACTTCTGATGCGAAGCGCGCTCATGCAATCGGCCAGCACAACAAACGACGGCTTATCCGGGCAATTGAAATAGTAAATACAACGGGGGGTCCCATTCCAAAACTGAAACTGGCACGACATTTTAGAGTGCTTATGATAGGCATAAAAAAGACTCCCAAAGAGCTTAGAAAAGCAATTCAAAAGACGCTGACATTAAGAATAAAAAAGGGCGTGTTAAAGGAAGTAAAAAATCTTCATTTTAAACACGGAATCTCATGGCAACGGCTTTGTAATTTGGGTCTGGATTATAAATACATCAGCTTATACTTGAAAGAGCAAATGGAGAAAAAAGAGGCCCTTGATAAGCTGGAAGTAGAACTTTGGCGGTATGCAAAACGCCAGACCACATGGTTTAAAAAAGAAAAACGCATCAAATGGATCCGCTCTGAAAGAGAAACAGTATCATTGGTCAGAGGTTTTCTTAAAAACTAAAAAGACAAATTTATACACTTTCATACGATCGTAGTTTTATGTGCAGATTTTGCTGCGTAGATTTTGCTGGTTGTTTGTTGTAACCGACGTCACTGATGGCGCTGTATTCTATTACCGGCGCTCTTTTTCCCAACAATCGCGCACTGTTTGCGGGTTAGCGCCCAAACCGGTTTTTTTTACTTCTTTTATGGTCTGGCCTATTAAAAACTGGAGGGTGTTATCGCTGCCTGTTAGATAATCGCTGAATGCTTTTTCATTGTCTTTTTTGACCGTTTTCATTGCTCTTAAAATTACTTCGGAATCGCTGGTTTGTAAAAATCCCCTCTCCCGAGCAAGCTCCAATGGATCGCCCCCTTCCTCCACCATAATGCGTAAAATATCCTTTGCGCCCCTTGAAGAAAGTTCCTCCTTGACAATCATTTTTATAAGCTCAGCGAAATTCTCCGCGGTCACCAAAAGCTCTTTCCACGGAAGCGCCTTTTCTTTTAACAGACCATTCAAGTCGGTTATAAGATAGTTGCGAAGCAATGTATAAGCCTTTTTCATGTTTGTTTCATCCGCTTTTTCTCCTTCACTGACTGAAACATGCATCCAAGAAGTAAGCTCGGAAGAGGCTGATTCAAAAAAAGAAGCCATATCCCTGTCCCTCATAAACACTTCAACTGCTTCAGTATCAAGTGTATATTCATCCTTTAAACGTCTCCTTTTTTCCCACGGAAGTTCCGGAATAACGCTTCGGATTTCCTCCAATTGAATGCCTCCCGGGAGATTCATTTTAAGCGGCGGGAGATCTGGTTCCGGGAAATATCTATAGTCATGGGCTTCTTCCTTTGCCCTTTGGGAAACTGTCTTCTGCGCGCGCTCATCCCATCCTCTCGTCTCCTGCACGACTTTCCCACCGGATCTAAGCAACGATTCTTGTCTTAGAACTTCATATGCAACCGCGCGCTCAACAGATTTAAAAGAATTGAGATTTTTAATCTCCACTTTCGTCCCAAGCCCCTCACCTTTTCTGGCAACGGATACATTGGCTTCTACTCTCATTTCCCCTCGTTCCATTCTGGCTCGTGAAACACCGAGGTAACGCAAAATAAGCTGCAGCTCCTGGGCAAACATACAAGCCTCCTCGGCGCTCGAAACATCGGGCTCTGACACCAGTTCCATCAATGGAACCCCAGCTCTGTTAAAATCAACCAAAGAAGCTCCTTCTTCATCATGAATAATACTTCCGGTATCTTCCTCTAAATGAATCCGTGCTATTCTAATACTTTTACCAATGGGAAGCGGCAACATCCCCTCTACAACTAATGGATACTTATATTGAGATATTTGATAACCTTTTGGAAGATCCGGGTAAAAGTAATTTTTCCTGTCAAATTCGGCATATGTTGCAACCGTGCCGTGAAGCGCGAATCCAACAAGCAAGACCTTCTTTACTGCCTCCATATTAATAACCGGAAGTGTTCCCGGATGTCCCAAACAAACGGGACAGATATGTATGTTTGGATGTGTTTCTTCCGGATCGTTCTTCGAATCACAAAACATTTTAGACTTAGTCTGAAGCTCTGCGTGAACTTCAAGTCCGATTGTCGGAACATATTCCATAGAGTTTTGGCTCATACACAAATAAAAAACAAATATACGAATATATTAAATAAAACAATCTGTAAGTTCAAATAACAAGAAAGGCACTCTAAAAGCCCTATATGTGTTTTACATATTAACATAATTCATGTATACTGTCCCGCATGCTTTCTTATTCAGATTTAAGACCAGGAACGGCTTTTATTATGGACGGCGATCCATATGTTGTGCTCGAATATAATTTCCTGCGAATGCAACAAAGAAAACCGGTGGCGCAAACGAAAATAAAAAACCTGCGCACCGGAAAAACCATTCAGCGCACATTTCATCAAAACGAATCATTTAAAGAAGCGGAGATAGGAAAAGAAACCATAATATACATCTATAATAATCGCGGCAAATACTGGTTTCATAAAGAGGGTAACCGCAAAGAGAGATTTTCCATCGATACATCTGTACTTGGAAATGCGGTAAATTTTTTAAAAGAAAACACAGAGGTAACAGCAAGCATCTTTAAAAAAGATATCATCAACATTTCAATTCCTGTGAAAATGGACCTTCAGGTCACAGAAACCCCCCCCGGAGTAAGAGGAAATACCGCGCAGGGCGGCTCAAAGGAAGCAATACTGGAAACAGGTTATAAACTTCAGGTCCCGTTTTTCATCAACCCGGGTGATATTGTGCGTGTGAACACCGAAACAGGTGAATACACAGAGCGCGTTGAAAAAGTCTAACCCTACATCAGTTTTCATGGCCGCAACGCGCTGGCTTTGCGCGGTTTTCAGATCCCGCTGGAAACGGGAGCGGTGTATTATCACAAATCCATCCATGAGGGGGCGACAACAGATCACTGCTAAAACCGCTTTGCACTTTTAAGTGAGCCGAACTTTTTCTCCCGGGCGCAGCTTTGCGCCTCCTTTTTCTTTCTCAACAACACTTCCCTTTGTTGGGCTGTTATCGATACCGGACTGCTCTTTTTCGCCATTCGCCACTTCACCTTTCCACACTTGTCTTAAAACATCTCTTAACCCGGGGAGATTTGGATTTCTCCTTTTCAGTTTTACACTTTGTTTATTTGATAAGGCATGTAACGACAGTGTTTCCTCAACCGGCTGGCGCACCACATAACTACCTTCCGAAACTCCCGGAAATCTCTTTGATTTGGAAGCTTTTTTTGAGTTTATAGCATCTTCAAGGGCATAGACATCATCTTCAAATTCAATACCAAGCGCCCCAAGACTTGCGCCATACTGCTGATAATCGCTTTTTTTAGGGAATTTACGGGCCGGAATAGAAGAAAGTTCTCCTGAATTAACTTTTTTAAAACACGAGGTACAATATACCGGTCTCCTGCCATCTGGTTTGTACGGCACCTTTGCCTGCTTACCGCAATGAGCACATTTGGCTATGTACTGCTTTTCTCCGTCTTCTTTATCCTTACTCTCTTCATTTTCGTCCCCTATGCCTCCACTCCATTTATGTATTTCTTCTTCAACTTCCTTCATGTCGCGTGAATACAGGCGTCGGGAATTCAACATAATCCTTTCCGCACAATCCGGTATGGATTTAATTTGGATGGGGGGCAAGGTTGAAGCAGAAAATGGTCTACATGTTACTCCATCCACCATCAGTTTTAGATAAATTTCACGGTTGGGAAGGTTTACGAGATCCTCGATGGTAAACTCCGGAGTAAATTCCTTTTCCAAGAACTCAGCATCAGCCGCTCCAACACGAAATATAAGAAGCGTGCCGACATTCCCGAATACCGCATCTCTTACTTTTGTGTCCTGCTCTGTAACAAGCTGACCGATATACTGATGTGCAATAATAAGATTTAAGCGGTATTTCCTTGCTTCAGATAAAATAGAGGCAAAGGAATCCGTGGCAAAGTTCTGGAATTCATCTACGTAAAGATAAAAATCTTCTCGCTCGTTTTCAGAAATTCTGACACGCTCCATGGCAGCGAGCTGAAGCTTCGTGATCACCATAGCGCCAAGTAGCCTTGAGTTATTCTCTCCTATCCTTCCTTTAGAAACGTTCACCAGAAAAATTTTTCTTTTATTCATTATATCGGGAATATTAATGGTGCTTTTTTTCTGCCCGACGATATTTCTGATAAACGTTGTATTTAAAAATTGTCCTACCTTGTTCTGAATTGGAGCAATGGCTTCACTGCGAAATCGTTCATTATAGTTTTCGTATTCGTGCACCCAAAATGACCTCACGACCGGATCCTTCACATTTGCCAGCACTTTCCTTCTATAGTCCTTATCAACCAAAATCCGGGGGATACCGAGCAGTGTTGAATCAGGCGCATCAAGAAGCGCAAGCACGCAATTGTGCAAGATATATTCCATTCTAGCCGACCAAACATTTGCCCAAATTTTTGTGAAAATACCCATTAGATCAGACGCCACCAAGTGTTTATACTTGGGATCGGACACCTCTAACACGTTAAAACCAATAGGGTATTCCATGTCTGCTGGATTAAAATAAATGACATCATCAATCCTGTCCTTTGGTATTTGATTGAGCACTTCTTCAACGAATTCTCCATGAGGATCAACAATCGCAACGCCTTTGCCATTGTTAATATCCTGAATGGCAAGATTCTTCAGAAGCGTTGTCTTCCCTGTACCGGTTTTTCCGATCACATACATATGCAACCGGCGGTCCGGCGCGCGAATGCCAAAAACTCTCCGGTTTCCCCGGAAGTTTTCTCTGGCAAAATATGTTGTGTGCGTTTCGTTTAAGGCCACGAAACAATTATACCATACATAAGCAGTAAGATAAAAATCATCTTTATTGAAGCGCTTGCCTTAACCAATCGCTATAATCAGCGTTGATGTTTGAAATAGAAATGTGAGCAATGCACGGCGTTTTATAGCTTCCAATTTGACGGATAATTTTCTCGGCTTTACTAACCTTTGAAGGGACTGTTTTTATAATCATAACTGCCTCTTCTGTTTTAGTGAGAGAATGATTCTCTGTATCCCGATACACGCTTTGAATTGGGAATATGTTCACGCATCCTGCTGCACGCGCTTCAAGAAGCACGCTGGCAATGCGCTCTCCTTCCTCTGTATCTTTGCAAGTTACGTAGAGAAAAATCATAGGTATAAGGCAAGATTTATGAACTACGATGTACGAATGATGATGCGCTATTCTTTATCCGTATATCATAACTCTTGCATCCTCACTACGTCGCCACTGGCGTGGTGAACTCTGTCTCCTTTTTTCCGCCATGGGGAACTGCGGCCAAACACCACTTGTTTTGATTATGCCACTTCATTGTTGTAACAAGCTTCGCAATACACAATTTCTGGTCCTTCAGGAGCAAACGCAGTTTCGAATGTATTGGGACAATAATCAGATCCGTGGAAATGTTTGGCTGTGTTTTGATATACAAATCTCGTGCCTGCTTGTGGAGAGCTTGTCAAGCCCGCGCAATAACATTTCCTTCTCCAAAGCTTTAAAGGAGTGCGCTGTTTTATTCTTTGATAATGGCGGCAGTTTGGGCAAAGCCGCGGCAGCGGGAGGTTGAGTAACCTATAAAATTCCAACTCATGAGGAATTATCCTGAAGGCCGTTGAACAGCTTGCCCGGCACCGAGGCGGCTTTGGTGCGGGGTTTTCATTGCATATTCCTCCATGAGCGCAACCAATAATCTGATTGAGTATATCGCCGGTCACATCTTTTATATGGTCTGGAAGGTCTTTAGACAATATAGTGATAGTATAATCCCCCATTTCGTGATCTTTCCATAAGTAACCTTCCTTCAAGGCTTGTTCCTTGGTTAAAGGAAAATATTCTTGGGTTATCGTTTCATTATATGCAAATGGCGAAAGTTCCGGAGGAAAAAACTCCCCATATTTATACATCCTCCCTTTTTTATCCTTATACGGCATTTTATTCATGTGATGGATGATTTGAGGAACAAGTTTGACATATTCTTCTTTAGAGTATTGCTTGTTTAAAATGCAGTATTGTTTGTTGCGAAGTCCGACACAGCCAAACAGATTTTGGCAGCCGTAACAATTGTAACTGTAAGAAACATCATTTCCTGAATAAACAATGATATCGCATATATATCCAAAACCATCCACCCCGCTGTCAACAGATTCATATAAAAGCTCTGCGTTTATTCCCGCTCCATAATTATCGTAAGAATCACTTATTTTTAAACCCCCATGTACAAGAAATTTGCTGTCGCGAACGTCATCTGTTAAGCGGAAACAGGATTTACAGTTATGCACATTCCATAAATAATCTCCTGTGACATCGCTGGAGTTAAAAGTGTAAGCAGACTTCCGAATAGACCGAAGCTTCAACTCTTGAAACCTTTGTTTTAAAGCTTGTAGATTCTTAAAACTCCCTAAATCAAATTCCTTGATTTTTCTCTGGTATTCCTCCTTTGAATACGGTTCGTTAAACATATAATATGATTTGTTGCGGAGGTTCGTGCAGCCAAAACAGCTTGCACAACCGTGACAGTTATAAAGAAAGAAGGAATCATTGCAGTTTTCCAAGTTTTGAGAGAAAAATACACGGTAAAGTTTTTCTGATGTTACACTTTCATAAACTAACTCGCTATTCCAGATCTGAAGCGAATCAACTGTATCTTTGCAATATATCAGCTCAGAGGAGTACGCAACGTTCTCCCCCTCAAACGAATCGAAGACAAGATAAGCATCCTTAAGAGCGCTAACGCGGTTGCAAAAGAAGCTCCTTATTGAACGGCCATTAAATACAGCAGGGAGGGGGCTTTGTCCTAAAAGCTCCTGAAACTGCGAAAAAAACGGTTTTTTAAAATTATATTCCAAACCATATTGCATCGAATCCCACTGATCAGACCACCAAATATCCCTGTCATAAACCACCAAAGGTTTGTCTGTACTAAAACCGCTTATGATATTTTTACTACTAAAGGCACATGCCCTCCGATATAAATTTCTATCATTTCTAAACATCATTCTTCGTTTAAGCCTGCACTCTGGACACCATGTAGGAGGCGGGACATTGATTTTCTTATAAAATGCAAAGTCCTCGCTCTCTATAAAGAACGAGGTTTTGCAGTTTTGGCATATTCTTTGCCCTTCTCTCATAAGATCTGTCCTGATGTTGTTTAAACTTTAGATTTGATAACAACATCGCGTCCCGACCTTCTTTACAATAGGAAAGGAGGTTAAGAATCCTCGATAGTATCGGGAGATCATCGATACTATATAGCCATAAAGTTATTATTTACCGTAACAATGCTGGCGAGTGCGGGTTTTAACGTACGAACGCTAAAACCGCAAACTATATACCACGTTCTACAAATTATGGACTCACTTAAAGAATTGGTTCCGGCGGCGGTTTTTCCTTTTCTCCTTCCGTTCCTCCGCCGGGAATGTGCCCATCCTCCCTTCCTAAAATTTCCATTTCTTCTTTCTTCATCAAGCTCTTTACCTCATCAGCAGGTAATGCATATTTTTTGTGATTTAGCGCAATAATGCTATCCTTCAACGAAAGATGCGGCGAGGGCAACACCTTTAACGTTTCCGCTGAGAAAGGATCATAAGTATTTCCGTCAATCGTCATTTTGATATAAAACTCCTGCATACCCAGATTGATCATATCCTTAGCAGTAAAAACCGGCGTCACTTCTTTCTCAAGCAGTTTTGCATCCTCTCCTCCAACCCTAAAAACCACCAGCGAGCCGGTATTGCCCAATACTGTTGCCAATACCTTGTAAGAAAGCTGTGAAGTATATTGATGGGCAACAGTGTTGCAAATACCATACTTTCGAGATTCAGAAAAAAGATTTTCAAACGTATCGGTTACTAAGTTATGAAACTCATCCACATACACGTAAAAATCCACGCGCTGCTGTTCGGGGATTTCTGCGCGATGCATTCCTGCCTGATGCAGCTTTGTGATAAACATGGATCCAAAGAAACTTGAGTTCTCTTCCCCTAACTTCCCTTTTGAAAGATTAATAAGAAGTATCTTTCTCTCATTCATGATTTTTTCCATATCTATTTTATTCTCCTTTTGGGCAAAGATATTTCTTAAGAGCGGATTTGAAATAAACTGTCCGAGCTTATTGACAAGCGGGATAATCGCATCGGTATCAAACCTCTCTGACCAGTCGGCAAACTCAATCGCCCAAAAACGCTTCACCATATCATCTTCGATAAATTCCACAACCTTCTGGCGATAATTTCTGTCAGTAAGCATAGAAATCATCCCGCGCATGGTCGCATGCGGATAATCAAGCAACGCAAGGCAGGTAAAACGGAATACATGTTCAAGACGGGGCGTCCAATTCGCTCCAAACTGTTTTTCCATAACTTCTATGAGTCCCTGCGTGGCTTGATGTTTAAGATCAGGGTGCACTTTGTGAAGCGGGTTAAATGAAACCGGATAGGCAGTATCAGACGGATCTATCAGCACTACATCGTTTATACGCTCTTGCGGCACAAAATCGAGTATATCGCTTACCAAATCACCATGAGGGTCTATTAAACAAAGGCCGTGACCATAGGCAATATCCTGCCTGATTAAGAGTTCCAGGAGTTTTGTTTTTCCGACTCCGCTTTTCCCGACCATATATAAATGGCGGCGCCGGTCACGCCGTTTAATGCCGAAAATAAACTTCTTCTCCTCAAGGGCAGCCTCATAGTTGGTCCGCCCAAAAAATGACACTTCCCTCGGGTCCACGCGCTGATAAATGGGAAGTTCGCTCGGCGGAGGAGCATATCGTACTAACTGAATTTGACCTGTTTTTACCATTATTTTAATGAGGATTAAAAATCAAAGATAAAAAACAATTTGGCTTTTGCATTTTATATAACATCCAACTCCCTTAGTACATTCTCATATTTTTTTATAATACCGCCAAGCGCGCTTGCTGTAACAGAAGTTTGGGGATCATGTGCAATTCTATTGCGCAAACGATGTACTTCCCAAAGATCATTGATACTTTTTAGCTGAAAAGCGACAGCGCTTATTCTATCACCCATTGTCTCGCCCGGGATACCTGTTTTTTTGAGAACATTATCAACAATTTTATCAGCCCTGATCACCACAAGGCTGGCGTTTTCGTCAGTTGCTGAGGCGGCGCTGGAAACAAGTTGAGCCCAATCTGCTTTTGCTATCTTATCGCGTTTTACAACGGCGCCGTCAGCGCTAAAATCCGGCATCCGAGCACTGATTTTGTCCCTATACGGAATCGTACGAATGATTGCCATGATGATGCCAAAAACAGAAAAAACAACGACAATTCCGGCAATGATTTTCAATGTTAAAATCAAAACACCCCAAAACGGTAAACGAAAAAAACGTACTATCATCGCAATAGGGTCAAAGTTTGCCGCTGCAGAAAAAATATCCATAACGATTTTACCGCTGCATCAGACGGTTTTCCTCCGCATGTTCATATGCCATTTCCATATAATTTGGTAAAATGCTCGTCATCCTCTCCTCCAAAAATGGGAAGTTCTGCCGAAGGGCCAAGTGTCTTGGATTCTTTGCGCTTGATGAGCGGAGCGGTTAATACTGTTTCATTGGGAAAGTGGTAAACGGTTGCAAGTTCTTCCGTATTTAACACCGATGTACGCCTTGCAAAATCCCATAAAAATAACGATGAGCTGTATACCCCTCCTACACGCGTTTCTTCAGGCATTCGACGTTCGCGGTAATTTATATACATACGCTGTTTCCTTCCTTCAGCCCGCTTGTTTGGAAATATAAAAGGTTTGTACACCCATTTCACCATTGTCCAAGCCTTAAAGTTATGACGAAAACTGTTTAAGCTATGGGAACTATATTGATTCATTGCGGAAATCACACCACGCCGCGCAAAAGTTGAAGAAAACACAGAACGCTCGGCTATATAAATATACCTAATAACTACTTCATATCCTGCCTTTGTAATTTTCTTCTCAATCAATTTCAGCGCTTCTGTTTCGCCCGGAGTGCGAGCAATCATCATTGGAGCTCCTTCTTCTTGCTCACTAATACTGGCCTTCTTTTTCCCAACAGAGGTTCCCTCTTTTAACTTTTGAACAACCGCATCAGCCTTTTTCTGCCACCCGTTATCAGCCGGCCGTGCAAGAATCTGAATTAAAATATTTTCTCTTTTATCAATTTTCTTCAATGCCTCTAAAAGAGCAGAAATCGGATCAATATACTCAAATTCGTTTGGAGATTCAAACTCTCCATAGGTTCTAATCGGATAACAATCTTCTCTCTCAAGCAACAATTCAGTCCCCCAAAGATCATATCCGGCGGCATACAGACCGCTTAACGATGGTGGAAACCTATTCATATAATCATGGGTTGCGATAATCTCGAGATCAGGATATTGAGCGTAAAGCTGCGCTTCAACAGACCTTTGGAGTTTCCTCGTCGTTCGGATAAAATAATGAAGTTCTCCTCCAAGACTTACAATTTCAAAACTAAACCACAGCGGCACTTCTCCGTGCCAGTATTTTTCAATCTTATCGCTCGGAGCATTGCGCAAACCATGCATATTTGCAAAAAACTGTTCCATCCCGCGCGGCCCTCTGATCAGGGCACGGGGAACCCGAACTTCAAGGAGTACCCATTCCTGCGATCTCTTAAAATAGGTACGGGTATAGTTAAGCCATGTTCCAACAAACACTGTAAAAGTCAGCGGCGGAAGCCAAATCCACCAAAAACGAATTAAGAATCCAAGAGCAGGGCCGAAAGATGGAAACAGATCCTTGTATATCTCAACAAATGTCATAAAGGATGGCTTTATTGATCCTGCAGCTTCCTTTTATCACGCCTTAAAGGCAAAAAGAAAATGAGATATAGCGCAATTTCTAAGAAAGAAGCGTGTAAGTGCCGTTGTCACTCAAAGTGAAATGTTTCCTGTTTTGAAGATTTGTGACAACAGTACTTTTCTTTACCAGCCGCTGCTGACATACCTCTTGAATAATCTTTTCTTCAGTGGCAGGACCGTTTTTCAATATCTTTATTATAACATCTTTAACAAATCCCGGCTCATAACCCCAAGAATGCAGCGCGTAAAGCCCCCGCCCCACCAGTACAAAACGATCGTCTTTAATAAGCTCATTATGCACTGTCTGCACATGCACCGGACGATTGACGGTTTCCTTTATACGACGAGCAATTTCAGTAAAATGTAACGGCTCATCAGCCTTTTTAAGCGCGATATATGCTTCATCTTTCATCCCGCGCGGTTTAACGAAGGAGCAAGAAATGTGCCCGTATTCACCCCAACTGTTCCTCCATATATTTTTTGTTATTGCAATGAACGACAAAAGAGCGTTGCCCGTATGGACGTGTATGCCGGCCTCGTCAAGGCGCTTCCTTAAAAGCGCTAAGAATTCATCCTCATTATATGCTTCTTCCCGAAGTTTCAAAACGTGAGTAAATTCCTGAAGCGCTTTTTCAATTCTTTCATCGAAATATTTCTTATGCTGCCACCTGGAATAGAAAAATTTATTATCTTTTCTGCGCTCTGCGCCATCAAAAAGCTCCAACAAAAAGAGAGTCAAATTGCTTGCCTTTGGAGCCCCGAACACGGCTTCCTTTAAAATATGATGCTCTGGAATGACAAAACCGCGATCTTTAAAAAGGCCCTCCAAAAACATAAACGCCTCATCAAGCAGTGAAAACTCATCGGACTCAGTAATCTTTCGCAAACTGTCATTCTCAATCTGTCGTACACGCTCCCTGGTAATTCCCCTTTTTCTGCCTATGGCCTCGAGCGTCATGGCAGATTTTCCAAATAAACCGTAACGCTCTTCGATTATTTTCTGAATACGGGGAGGGAGCGCCTTGATTACCTTTTTTACCTGTTGTTCAAATTGAAGAATGGTTTTTGGCATGCCGACATATTACCACGATGTATAAATTTAATCAACCCCCCAACTCAAAAAAGCAAAATACGTGTCTTACATAACTGGCCCAAAATATATACTGCCGCTGGAAATGTGAAAAAGAGAGATTACATCATAAACACTGAAACATCGCTTTTTTGAGTGTGGCGCTCATATTTTTACAACCCAAAAACAAAACGAGCCGCTTTTTGGCTCATCTCTTCCGTATGTTTTCCTGTGCCGCTAAGAAGTTATTGATCACCGCAATGTACCTTAAACACACCCACTCCCTAGATAGCAATACAACATATCTTATAGGTGTAGGCCTGGAACAGTTTCACCAGCCCCTTTGTATGCAAGAAAGGAAGATTTCATTGTGATAGACTCTACTATCCCAAGCGCAGCCATCATCGTAATAAAAAGGGAGCCTCCGTAACTCATAAATGGCAGGCTAATTCCGGTAATGGGGAAAAGTCCTGTATTCATGCCAACATGTATCATGATATGACTTGCAATCAGCGCCATAATTCCGACAATAACCAGTTGGGGAAAATTCCCTTCGGCTCTTAGTCCTATCGCAAAAAGACGCCAAAAAAGAATGCCAAAAAGAGCAAATACAACAAACGCTCCCAATAACCCCCACTCTTCAACGAATGCCGCAAAAATAAAATCGGTTTCCGATTCAGGTAAAAACCTCAGCCGCGACTGTGTTCCATACCCAACGCCTTTACCAAATAACTCTCCAGATCCAACGGCAATCGTTGACTGTATCGCGTGATATCCACTGCCTTGTGGATCAGCATAGGGAGAAAAAAAATAAATGACGCGTGATTTTTGATCCGGATTTAAGAAAAACACCCATGACCCCGCCACAACAAATATGGTCACCAGCGCAAGAACAATAAATTGCTTCATATTAACACCCGAGAACAAAACCATCCCGCCCCAAATAGCAGCAAACACAAACGCAGTTCCTATATCGGGTTGTCTCACAACCAGCATAAACGGGATACCCGCGTAAATGGCAGACACAATGAGATGTTTTGAAAGAGCTATTTCCACATGCCTGCGCGCAAAATACTTTGAGAGTACAAGTATAAGAATCAACTTCATGAATTCAGACGGCTCGAGTGAAAAAAACGAGAAATGAAACCAGCTCTGCGCCCCCCTCACTGCTGTTCCCGCAATAAACAACGCCAAAAGAAGCCCGACACCAAATACATAGCTGAGCATAAGAAACGTCGTGTTGGACTCAAAAATATGCCAGTCAATCATGGAAAACACAAAGAAAACAAGTGCCCCAATGCCAATCAAGATGAGTTGTTTCGAAAAATAATAATCCGTCCCGCTTTCCCCTATGGATTTCATGGTTAAAAGCCCAAAAAATATAAGAGGCAGGATACTTAAGAATAATATCCAATCAAAATTCCTAAAGCGACGCTTCATATGGATGACGTAATAAGAAACGTAATGAGATTCGGTGCTGCCAACCGAAAACCTTCAGGCCATGCAAAAACTGCGGTTTCTCGGCCAGATCCCTTTATTTCATCGATCACGGTTCGCGAAATTGCATACACATTTTCCTGCTCATCATGCAGAAAGACAGCCACCACGATATTTTTTACTGGAAAAATTGAAGCGTTTTCAACTATCGCATCAACGCGCGGCGAGGATCCTGTAACAAACTGGTGTTCTACCACATTCACTGGCGGAGGAATTTGTTCGATGCGTTCCCATTTTGGAACAACAAGTTCAAGTTCTACCCGTTCAGGGTCGCGTAAACCAACACGTACATTTGGCTCAAAAATCAATGCTTTCTCTCCCGGAAAAAGCATGATGCTTCCATTTTTAGAGAAAATCAAAACTGCTTTGTTGTCATATGCTTTCAACACATAATTGGCCTTACCGCTGAGCAATTGATTGTTGTTTTGGACCAGTGCCCCTATGTCGTAGAGGCCTTGGCTGATCTTAAAAAATCTCTTCCACAGCTGTATTGGCTTTTTTGGCAGTTCTATAAGACATTCCGTAGGACAAGAACCGCCGCAATCAATACCTTTCTCATCACGATTCTGTATGCCATCACGACAAGTCCCATAAGTAAGGATAAAATAAAGAAGGCCCCCCACAATAAGAATCGCAATAGATCCAAATAATACTATTCCGACAAGTTGCCTTTTTATCCTCCAAATTTGCATATGTTCAATATATCACCGGCAACCAGAAGAAAAAAGTTCAGGAGGTGTTCCCGATGTACTCAAAAAACTCCAGCAAACTGGAGTTTTTTGAGTAGAAACAGCAATGCCCGCGCCAACATTGCATGCCTAGAGCTGACGGCTACCTATGTTCTCCTGATGAGTATCATGGGCAAAGCTGGACAGGTCACCGATCAGTAACCCTGCCTTCCGGCAGATAAGTATTCAGGTTATGAAATACAGAATCCTGGCGGCTACCTACTTTCCCCTGATGAGTATCATCGGCTCAATCGCATTTCACTTCCGAGTTCGGAATGGGATCGGGTGGTGCTACGACGACGAGCCACCAGGATTCTAAATTCCATTTGTCATGACAAATGACGAAATCTAAACCTAAATTCACCGGGTAAATCCGAAATCGCGACTCATTCTGGATCAGGATTTCGGATGAGTCAATTGTCAATGGTTAGTTGTCAAATGAACCGATAAAATTGCTCAGCAATTTTATCGGTTCCGGCACTCTGTCGGAGTGGATACGATCATTAGTACTCCTCGGCTGAAATCCTTGCGGATCTTACACCTAGAGCCTATCAACCTCGTAGTCTTCGAGGGATCTTAAGATTCCTAATCTTGGGGCCGGCTTCCCGCTTAGATGCTTTCAGCGGTTATCCGTTCCCGACATAGCTACCCAGCGCTCCAGCTGGCGCCAGAGCTGGTAGACCAGAGGTCAGTTCTTCCCGGTCCTCTCGTACTGGGGAAGACTCCCCTCAAGAATCAAAACGCCTGCAGCAGATAGGGGACCAACCTGTCTCACGCATGTTATCACTTATTACTAAGTGCATTGGACTATATCTTCTCTCGCAAATAGCAAGAGGTCAGCGTGTAGCCTCTACGGGGCCATCCGCCCGGAGCAGATGGTTCCCTCGGTATTGTCCGTCTCCACTTTTGAATTTCGCTGTATTATTGATATTTCTAAATGTAATGAAACTCAAAAATTGGTTTGTCCCTCACTAATGCCTAATTGACAAAAGTGGGGCTGGATTTTACCGATATAGCTGACTTTTTCTTCTCTTCTTCCGGCTTTTAGGAATTGGAAAAAGAGAGACCGCCGTGATTTGATTGGACATTTTTTCCTATTTGTTAGACGAAAAGAAATGCTGCAAGCGGATTCAGACTGTAAAACGTCCTTTACTAAAAGCTAAAAGCTCATAGCCAAAAGATGCTTTACGGTCTGAACCCAGCTCACGTGCCCTTTTAATTGGCGAACAGCCAAACCCTTGGGAGCTGCTTCACCCCCAGGATAGGACGAGCCGACATCGCTGTCGTTTTTACTACTATTGCTAGTAGGATCGGACTATATCTTCATCCTGCTGATCTGAAAGCAGGAGATCGGCGTATTAGCTAATCAATTCTTGATTAACTCTATCCTCTTTTTCACAAGAAATTGAAGGATAAGTCTCTACAGGGTCATTACCTCATTTGTATATCATGGAAGGAAAAATTCAACGATGACAGATCTCTGTAATGAGGTAAGACTTCCCACGGTATTGTCCATACATATATGTTACCATGCTATTTTCATGGTTGGCTCGTATGGAGTCCACCGTTATAAGCCGATTTATTTTTTGTATGGCATCGCTGCCATAGACACCCCGATGTTCAAGGTGCCGAACCCCGCCGTCGCTATGGACGCTTGGGCGGGACCAGCCTGTTATCCCTGGAGTAACTTTTATCCGTTGAGCTTCCGCGGCGTCTAATGCCAACGGTCGGATCACTATGTTCTGCTTTCGCATCTGCTCGACATGTCCGTCTCACAGTCAAGCCGGCTTATGCCATTACACGACCAGCGCGATTTCCATCCGCGCCTAGCCGACCTTAATAAACTCCTCCGTTACCTTTTAGGAGGAACGCGCCCCACGTAAACTACCCGCCAGGTACTGTCTCCCCGCGTTTTTGCCGCTGAGATTAGAATCTAACTCTTTCAAGATGGGTGTTTCATTGGCGACTCCACTCCAGCCGAAACCAGAGTTTCAACGTCTCCCCACTACGCTACGCATGAAAGACCTAAACCCAATACCAAGTTATAGTAAAGCTTCCAGGGTCTTTCCGTCTAGCTGCAGGTAACCGGCATCTTCACCGGTATTGCATTTTCACCGAGCTCCTCCCCGAGACAGTTCCCCAGTCGTTACGCCATTCGTGCGCGTCGGAACTTACCCGACAAGGAATTGCGCTACCTTAGGACAATTATAGTTATTGCCGACATTGACGAGGGCTTATACAACCCAGCGCTCCGCGCTGGAAATCCCAATGACAAAATCCAAATGACCAATTTTTGACATTTGAGCATTGACATTTGAGCTTCCCGGTGCGAAGCACCAGTCGCATTTAACCTTCTCGCATTGGTCAGGCGTCACCCCCTATACATCCTCTTACGAGTTCGCAGGGAGCTGTGTTTTTGATAAACAGTCGCCAGGGATACTTTCGCTGCGGCCCCGGATTGCCCAATGGTAGGGGGAAGAGATCAGATCTCTTCCCCGACGAAGATTGCGCGATCTTGCCATTCGGCCATGATCGCCTCTTATTCTTCTTCTGTTTGGGATTTTTCGCCCTCTTCTTGGGGCTCCATTATTCCCTCCTTTTCCACCATTGGACAATCTAGGGCGGGCCTTATTCCGAAGTTACGGCCGCTTTTTTGCCGAGTTCCTTAGAGAGGAATCACTCGTTCGCCTTGGTCTGCTCGACCTGCCCACCTGTGTCGGATTACGGTACGGTCCCATTACTGCTTAGCTCATAGAAGTTTTTCTTGGAAGGCTCTTCAATAGAATTTACCTTGCCGTAGCGCGGCATTTTCGCACAGCGCGAGAATCGGGCTTTAAACCCAGTGCTCCGGATTTGCCTAAAGCACATCTCTGAGCTGCACGAACGCGAATCCAATAACACGCTCTATGTTATATCCTCCGTCACTCCATAGAATGCAATAACAGGGTCACGGAATATTAACCGTGTGTCCATCGACTGCGGCTTTCGCCATCGTCTTAGGACCGACTAACCCTTGGCTGATCACCATTGCCAAGGAAACCTTGGGCTTTCGGCGTCGGGGGATCTCACCCCGATTGCGGTTACTTGTGCCAACATTCTCTCTTCTGAACGCTCCATTCCGGCTCGCGCCGTAAACTTCACTGCATTCAGAATGCTCTCCTACCACCGCTGCGCAGCAGCGGAAATTCAAATGACAAAATCCCAATGTCAAATTTGACATTTGAGCTTTGATATTTGATCTTCCCGATGCCGCGCATCGGTCCGCATCTTCGGTACTATGCTTAGCCCCGATTATTTTCGGCGCAAAATCTCTTGACGAGTGAGCTGTTACGCACTCTTTAAAGGATGGCTGCTTCTAAGCCAACCTCCTCGCTGTCTAAGAAATTTTACTACCTTAAAATGCACTTAGCATACCCAACCGCATCACATGCAATGTGATATGGCTAGGCGTCCCATAAGGGACAGATTTAGGGACCTTAGATGGCGGTCTGGGCTGTTTCCCTTTCGACCGATGGAGCTTAGCCCCCATGGTCTAACTATTCAGTTATGTAATGCCTGGCATTCGGAGTTTGATAGGTATGTCGAGATTGCTCCCTATACATACCTTCCAGTGCTCTACCTCCAGGAAAAAACTGAACGCTAACCGTAAAGCTATTTCGGAGAGAACCAGCTATTACCAGGTTCGATTAGCTTTTCACTCCTTACCACAGATCATCCGATGGTTTTGCACCACCAACCGGTTCGGGCCTCCTGCCGGTTTTCACCGGCATTCACCCTGTCCATGGCAAGCTCACCTGGCTTCGGGTCTATCTAACACCCCCATAAACGCGCTATTAACACTCGGTTTCCCTGTGCCTTCGGACTCAAACGTCCTTAGACAAGGGATATTAGATAAGTCGTTGGCTCATTCTTCAATAGGCACGCCGTCACCCCGAGCAATATTGCTATTGCGAGGGGCTCCGACTCCTTGTAGGCAAACGGTTTCAGGTTCTATTTCACCGCCCTCACCGGGCTGCTTTTCACCTTTCCCTCACGGTACTTGTTCACTATCGGTCTTGGAAAGTATTTAGCCTTAGCCGTTAGTTCGGCTCGATTCTCCCAGCCCATTCATGTGCCGGGATACTCAAGAAATCATTAAGGAGTGCAAACCCTTTTCGCATACAGGACTGTCACCTTCTATGGTTGTCCTTTCCAGGATCTTTCTGCTAAGAATTTGCATTTGTAACTCCCCTTGAAACACGCCTCGTGCGATGAAAATATCCCGCACAAAGCATGGTTCAAGATTAACGATCCTTACAACCTCCAGCCCCACTTTCTGACAATAATCCTTCTTGGCACTATACATTTCTTCGCACATTATATGTCAGAAACATATTTGATTATTTACAGAAAGTGGAGCTGGATTTGGGCTTCTCCCTTTTCGCTCGCCGCTACTAAGGGAATACCAACCGCTGCCTTGCAGCGGAAATCCGAAATCCTAAATTCGAAATCCGAAACAATATCCAATATATATATGCATGCTCAATCCAAAACGTTTTGCTTATTTGAATCTGGAATTTTAAATTTATTTCGATTATCGATATTCAAGTTTCGTGCTTCCGTTGCAAAGCAACGGTATATGTTGGTCTCTTTTCCTCTGGGTACTGAGATGTTTCACTTCTCCAGGTGCACCTCCCGACATATCGCCGGGATAACACTGTTTTCACAGTGCTGGGTTCCCCCATTCGGAAATCGCCGGGTCAAAGGTTGCTCGACACCTCACCGACGCTTATCGCAGCCAAGCCACGTCCTTCGTCGCCTTTCCAAGCCTAGGCATCCACCGTTCGCCCTTATTATCCACTCCGACAGAATGTCGGATTCAGGTCACCAATATGATCTTTTGACCGCTCAAAAGTGGTGACCGCACAACGCGTATGCGTTGTAGATTTTTTTACCTGCTTCTATATGTTTTCAAACAACTTTCCCTTCCAACAAAAAACCGCCCATCAGGCGGCCCTCCACACGACCAAAAACCGATCCTTATGTGGGTGACTCGCCTTCTCTATAATATATGCCGAATCTCATATCGTATCTGTCATTATAATTTTAATATTCTATATGTCAAGCAAAACAAACAAAAACAATGTGGGTAAGTATGGAAAAACCCCGAAATTCAGGGTTTTTTCACTGGAAATCTGGGGACCTTTTATCGTTACCTCCCAGAAATATCACTCTTGAGGCGCTCTATGAATCGGGCAGCTTGTTCCTTTCCGCCAAGCCCAAACGCAAGACCACCCGCAATAGCAATCATGGAAACCAAACCGATAAACAGTGTCCTCGCAAACGCCTCGGCAATACTCAATTGATCAAGAGCAGCGAGAATGGCAAAAATCCATATCGCCCACTTCGCGATACCTCCAAGAAGAGAAGCCGAGGGAAGACGGGCTGCCTTTGCAGACCCTTCAACGACTTTTTGCAAAGCTCCGCCAATCAACGAGGCAGAAACCAGAATAATAGCGGCAACAATCACGTTTGGTAGATACAGGGCAACTCTTCGGAGAAACTCGGTTACCTGATCAAGCTCAAAAACATCAACCGCAGCAATAAGGAAAACGATAATGAAAAACCATCTCACCAATCCTCCAATAAAAGCGCCGGAATCAAGGCGAAAACCGGCTCGGGAAAATGGATCCTCTGCTCCAAGACTTTTCAGCGCCTGATCAACTTTTAATGCCTTCACAATTTGAGCAACAACTTTTCCCAAAGCCACCGCAACGAGCCAACCAACCAAAAAGATCATTATTGCGCCGATCAGTTTTGGAAGGAAAGCAATAACTGCTGTGCCTAGGGATGATAAAACGTTTAATATATCCTGTAGTGGATTTGCCGAATACATATTATTTTTTAAAATGATTTGTTATAAGACCTTTCTTTTATTTTACCACCTGCGCCGCGCCTTACGTATCCTTTTCTCGTTGTGGATAACAAAAACGCGTATATGCTTTATTTTTAAAGCGTTTTGGAACTACAAACATAAGTTGAAGGCAACAGCCATACACAGTTTGTTTGAATAAAAAGGCCGCTCCGGTATTCGGAACAGCAAGATGTGTAGTATTCCGCCTCCATCATTAGTTCTATAAGTATCGGAGAGAACATGATAATCAAAAAAGCAATAAAGAAAACGCTGCGATCCTGTCATTCGGAACAGTGTAGAAATCAAATACTTCAGAAGACCCATGGTTACTCCTTTCTTTTTCTCTTGAATTTTAAAATAACTGATACAGAAGCATAACAAGGCATACGAGCGCAACAACGATAAACGCACCAAAAAATACTTATATAAAACATCAATAAGTATGTTGAGCCGAATCTCGTTGCCTCCGAAATAAACAGGCACAGTAATGCTCGACTCAACCATCCTCTTGGCAATACTGCCAGTAATATCCATCTCTTGTTCAGATATAATTAATTCGCAAAAGAAGAAGCCCTCGGCGCGATGTTGCCACGCCGAGGGCGAACGATTTCAAGGAGCAAAGGTTCCCAAAGGATTCAGGAACCAAGGCCCCAAGGACTGGAGCTACTTGCGGACGGCCGCGAACCGGCAGATCTCGTCAAAGTCGTACCCGAACCAGAACAGTTCCAGGTAGCGCCTCGAACCGAACCTGCCGAGGCCCGGAACGTCGCGGTTGCCGTACCGGTTCTGCCAGACGGAACCAGAGGCGACAACCGTGAATTCGCGCTGGACTTCCGGATACTTCTCGCCGAAAGCGAGAAGCTCTTGAAGCTCGGCCGGACGATAGCCCATCATGTCGAGCTCGCGGAGCGCCTCGTCGGTTGAGATGCACCGGTTGAAGTGGATGGGCTCCACCGCAATCTCGGCCGTGCCCTTCCGCTTGGTCGGGAAGTTGCGGGAGGTAATGTCGGAGTTGGCCAAGTCGTAGCGACCGGCCTTGACTCCGTCCTCCACGCTCCTTCCGTAATCCACGGAGAGGGGGTAGGTGTTGCTCGCCTTTGCCGAGGCTTCGGCGGGCAGACCAGCAGGCATATTGTCCGGCGTAAGCGCCTTGCGGAGAACTCGCGCGAGCGACTCACCGTTTTGCGTCCAGCCGTGCGCAACATTGGAGTCGATGTCGCGCGGCAGTGCCCGTAGAACTGCCGCCTGAAACTCAATATAGCTACCAGTCACGTAAGAGATGGTTCCATGCTTTATAGTCATGGCTGTTCCTTTTTTTCGGGTTTGGATTTTGCCGCCCCATTGCAGCCCAGAAAAGACATACATCTCCTCGGGGCTGCAATGGAGATACTGCAAGCAGCTATATAAAAGTGCTGTTTTTAACTACTATAATGTTGACATGTTATACCCTATCTGTCAAGCAACACATAGCGGGTATGCGGGATGCCCGCGCTCCACTTTCTTAATTCTGACAATGTTTCGTTTGGTGTCTTTATACAACTCCGCTCGTACCTACTTTATCAAAAATTCTTGAAAAAGAGAAGTGCCGCCGCTTTGCGGCGGCTACGCCTCAGCAAAATTTTCTTCTCCAATTTTCGGATTTCGCGCGCCCCCAAAAAACCAAATAAGGAAGAAGAAAATTTTGCTTTCGGCGTTTTGCCCTAACGGGCAGGCAGAGATATTGAATAAAAAGACCAGCCGTTGATATGATCGCGG